>Ga0222718_10001328_pt1 | contig 23933 bp, 22 predicted proteins | sample C33_27DmetaG_FD_165045 | JGI IMG/M metagenome (GOLD analysis project Ga0222718, IMG submission 165045) | Estuarine water microbial communities from San Francisco Bay, California, United States - C33_27D | ecosystem: Environmental > Aquatic > Marine > Unclassified | place: USA: California...
TCAACATTAACCCACGCCACATGAGGGCAGTATCTTCATCACTAGTAATGAGTCCGGTTGAAATTACTTTTAAGTTGTCATACTCAAATGGAATCATTAGCTTCTCTTCATTTGCTTCGATTCTTCCCTTAATTCCAAGAAGTCGAGGAATTGAAAATCCCCAAATATCAGCGTCTAGAAGTCCTGTTTTAAATCCTTTTTTTGATAATCCAAGTGCGATATTTGTTGATAAAGTAGATTTTCCAACCCCGCCTTTACCGCTACCTATAGCAATTACTCTTGTTCTTGGGTCAATCTTTGTTGGTTGAGCATTTTCTCTTGCTTTTTTTCTTGCCTTTTCCATAACGGTAGTTCTGTCTTTTTGATCCATAGCAACAACATTGATTTCAACTGTTTCAACATTTTCAAGTAAAGTTAGTTTTCGAGTGATTTCTTTTTCAATTTGGCTTCTCATTGGACAATCTGCAATGGTTAGCGCAAGGTCTATTTTGACTGTTGATTCTTCATGATCAACTTTTTTCACCATCCCAAGCTCAACAATATTAGCTCCTAACTCAGGATCAAACACTGTAGATAAGTGTTTAAGTAATATATCACTCTGTGTCATACAAATATTCTAAGTACATTTGTGAAAGATGTAATTATTAATTTATTGAATATCTAGTTTCTTGTTATAATCAAATTATGGATATACAAATAAAATCTTCAAGAGCAGTACTCGCAACAGATAGTGCTGTAAAAAAACTTATTGAACTTAAATCAGAGGAAACAGCAGAAGAAAGCTTTCTCAGAATGGGAGTAAAACCAGGAGGTTGCTCTGGCTATTCATATGAAATGTTTTTTGATACAGATAAATTTGATGGTGATGTTATAGAAGAGTATGAAGGAGTCAACATTGTTGTTGATGGTCAAAGCTTAGAACATATTAAAGGAGCGACTCTAGATTACAAAGAGGGGTTAATGGAAACAGGTTTCTCCATTGAAAATCCAAACGTATCTAGAACATGCGGCTGCGGTAATAGCTTTAGTTAAATTTATATCCGACTGAGTGTACTGTTTTAATCCAATTATTTCTTTGGTCACCTAGCTTTGCTCTTAGCCTTCTAACATGAACATCAACTGTTCTTGCACCACCGAAATAATCGTAACCCCAAACCTTTTCTAGAAGCTGCTCTCTTGACCAAACATTTTCCTGGTTCTCAACAAAAAACTTTAATAACTCATATTCCATGAATGTTAGGTCGAGTAACACATCACCCGCTTTAGCTTCATATGTTTTTAAATTAATACTGAGGTCTTTGAATTCAAGTATTTCTGAATCACTATCACCTACTAGTGCGTGAACTCTTGCACCTACTTCTTCTAATTTGCTATTACTCGAGATTAATTCAATTTGAGGGTTTTGAATTAGGTCAACTGTTTGTTCAAAATCTACTTCATTAACAATAATTAAAGTAGGAAAAGGTTTAGTGGAGGATTCTAAATCTGACAAATTTTTCTTAGTTTCACCGTATTTAGAAAGTGATGTTATAACTAAATGTATTTGTTTTGGGTTTTGTATATTCTTCAAGATGAGTTTTTTTATACCAGAAGACTTTAATAAGTCTTCGAAGTTTTTATGTTCTTTATCTATGTTTATATATGTATCTATCATCTCGAAACAATTATTTAATAATTTTGTAACAACATTGCTTGAAATATATATTACATTATTTTCATGAAGATAAAAGCAGAATATATATGGATTGACGGTCTAACTCCTACCGCAAAATTAAGGAGTAAAACAAAAATAATCGATCAAGGAACTGAGCCTCCTATATGGGGTTTTGATGGTTCTAGTACTCAACAAGCAACAGGTGACCAATCTGATTGTGTATTAAAGCCAGTTGCACAATTTCCTGATCCAATTAGAGGTGGCGAAAACATTTTGGTGATGTGTGAAGTTTTGAATGTAGACATGACACCACATGCATCAAATACTAGAGCTGCATTGGTAGAGTCAGCTGAAAATTTTGGTGAGTTCGAGCCTTGGTTTGGAATGGAACAAGAATATACATTTTACGAACAGTCTTATGACTCACTTAAATACGGTCAACCTTTAGGATTTCCACCATCCGGTTATCCAGCACCCCAAGGTGGTTATTACTGTGGTGTCGGTGCTGACGAAGTTTATGGAAGAGATATCTCTGAAGCTCATGCAACTGCATGTATGGAAGCTGGATTAGGTATTTCAGGTACAAATGCTGAAGTTATGCCTGGACAGTGGGAGTTCCAAATTGGACCTGTAGGAGCACCAGACATTGGTGACCAAATTTGGGTAGCAAGATGGTTGCTTTACAGAATAGCTGAAGATTGGAATATATCTGCAACTCTAGATCCAAAACCAGTTAAAGGTGATTGGAATGGTGCTGGTATGCACACCAACTTTTCGACAAAACAAATGAGAGAAGATGGCGGATACGATGCAATTGTTGCTGGATGTGAAGCTCTTGGTAAAAATGCTGATTTGCATGTAAAAAATTATGGTGCAAATATCGAAGACAGGCTAACAGGTGACCATGAAACTCAAAGTTTTGAAACTTTTTCTTATGGAGTTAGTGATAGAGGAGCATCAATAAGAATCCCATGGCAAGTAGAGGTAGATAAAAAAGGTTATCTAGAAGATAGAAGACCAAATGCTAATGGAGATCCTTACGTCATTGCAATGTTAATGATTGATACAGTTTGTTCAACAGCTTCTAGCTAGAAGCTGTTGCAACAATTTCAGAAATCTTTTCTATTAGTTGATCAAGATTTTCATTAAATGAATCAAGAGCAGATGCTCTTCTTTCTCCAGTATCAGATGATTCAAGTCCAGCTTTAAGCTCAACTGTATCTTCATAAACTAGAGTTACTAACGTTTTCAACTCTTCATGACTTGTCACTAAGTTTGCATATGTGCTTGGAGGTCCAGGATTGGAAACTGTTTCAACAAACTCATTCCATTTAGCTATAAAAACATCGAATTCATCTTTTGCTTCTTGATAAGTGACTGTTTTGTTATCCCAGTTATCATTTGCTTGCAATACTTCTTCACCGAGACTAATTGCTACTATCCTTTCTCCATTAATTTCCTCAAGATATGAAATGTAATCATCTGGCAATGTTGTAGTGGTTGTAGTTGTAGTGGTATCTTCTGTTATCTCCTCTGGTAGAGTTTGAACAGTGGTATCTTCCACAACAATATCCAAGTCATTATTTGTTGCAACTCTATTGATAAATGTGTAGGTTGTAGCAATCATACCAATTAGTACTAGTGGTAAAACTATTCTGCCTGGCTTTGGGTCTGGATTAAAGGTTTCCATAGCTACATTGTATCAAACTTATTTAATATATCGTTATTAATCATATTCCAATCAGATGATTCCTCTTTTGTAATTGTTAAAAAACCAGGACCAGTAAAAATTGAGAGTATTCCATCAATCTCAATTAAATCTTTGGCGACACCCTTAATGTTTTCACTATCTTTTTTTATATATGTAGCAATTTCATAGTTATGTTCAATTAAAATTTTTTTAGCACTTGGGTTTGGTGTGTCTATTAAATCCATATTTAAATAATATTTTAATATAAAAAGAACTAATATGTCTGTATGCAATACGAACTTAGTAATTTAAGAAAAAACAATATTAGTTTGAGTCGTAGTCAAATTTTTCCAATTATAGGTTTGTATTTCTTTGTTTTGGGCACATCCATGCTTGGTTTCTCAGTATATTTATTTCTTGAGTCGGCTGGGCTTGTAGAACAAACACTTATAAATTGGAATGGACAGGGATTATTTTGGTCATTTATTACATTCTTTGCTTCTCTTTTTATTTTGTTTATACCTGTAGAGTTTTTTGATAAATACTTCATAGAAAACAGATCTTTCAGAAACCTTCTGACCAATATTGTTTCTGTGATATTTATATCCCTTTTTTTTCTAATAGTGTTTCAAGTTTTACTTAGAAATCAAAATATTTTTGTAAATGAATATTTAGTCATTGCAAGAGCTGTATCGTTTTCGGGTTTTATAGCAATTCCATTATTACTATTTTTATTTCACAATTTTGGAAGAAATATCTATTTAATCAATAATAATACGTATGCCTTTACATTAATTTTCTGGATATTAACTACTCAGATATTTTTATAATTACATTTCATCAACAGGTAGTATTCCAAGGCAAAACATTGTGTTGTGACTTGTAGTCAAAAAAAGATTGATTATATAGAGCTTTGAAGCCATTTGGTTTGGATCTGTAATGCTTGTAAGTTTTTCATTTTCATAAAATTGATTAAATAAATTAGAGATTTCGTAAAGATAATTTGCAAGATGATGTGGTTCATTTAGTAAAGCTGATTGTTCAAGGTAATGAGAGAATAAAAACAATTTAGAAAGTAACTGTTTATCTGTTTTGTTGAGTATCAATTCTTTGATTTCTTCCTTTTGATTGTCTATAGTGTCTTTTAATTTTTTTGCTCTAACCTGTGAATACTGAATATATATACCCGTCTTCCCATTAACGTTTGTAAACTTTTCTAAATCAAATTTGTAGTCCGTTTTTCTATTGGTGATTAAGTCACTAAATGTGAGAACAGAATTGGTTAGGTGTGTAATTGTAGAATCACTTAATGTATTATTAATATTTTTTATATAGTTATAAGTTTCATCAAATAATTCATTAAGAGGTTTTGTACCACCCTCCCTTGTTTTAAAAGGATTTCCCTTACTATCATTAAGCGTTCCATAGGAAACATGCTCATGATATAAATCATTAAACTCAAAAAACTTGATTGAATCAAATAATTGCTTAAAGTGCAGTGATTGACGATTATCAACAATGTAAAATGCTTTATCATATAAGATATTTTTTTGTCTATACAAAATAGTTGCTAAATCTGTGGTTATATATAGGTAAGACCCATCTGATTTAGTAATTAAAACTTTTGGATCAGCCTCTTGGGCACTAATTAAGGCACCTTCATCCTTGATTACTTTTTTATTTTTAACTAAGTCATCTATCATTCCAGGGATTAAATCATTGACATCACTTTCTCCCAGCCAGAAATCAAATCTATGATTTAAGGTTTTAAAATCTTTTTCAAGGCTTTCCACAGAAGTGTTCTTTATTATTTTCCAAACATTGAGCATATTGTTATCTTTATTATTTAAAAGTTTGTTAATCTCTTGAGCCCGGTTTTTAAAATTGTCATTTTGCTTGTATTCCTCACTTGCCTTTGGGTAAATCACTTCTAATTGATTAGAGTCAATACTCGCTGGATCTATATTTTCTTTTTCTAAATATGAAATGATTTGCGCAACAGGCATACCCCAATCTCCTAGATGAATGTCACTTACAACTTCATTATTAGTAAAAGAATGAATGTTATAAAGGCTTCTCCCAATATTTAAAGTACGCATATGTCCAACATGTAGTGGTTTACCAATATTTGGTCCTCCATAATCAAAAATAATTTTATGTTTTTTATTATTGATAAAATCATTTTCTGAGTTGGTTATTTTGTTCATAAGGAACCTGTGATTTAAGCTCAAATTAATAAAGCCAATGTCATTTTTATCAACAGTTTCAAAAATTTGTGACTCTTTGATTATTTCTACAATCTTTTCTTGGAGTGTTGAAAAAAATTTTTCTTTGTTGTGTTTAACTAAATTATTAATTTGTAAATCATATTCATCTATTTTTGAAAGCCTAAATTGTACATCTTCATCTAAATTGAACACTTTTAATTCCTTAGTTATGGAATCAATTAAATTTGTGTAAATATTATTCATTAAGCTAAAATTCTAACCTTTATTTTAATGCTTATCTGCGAAACAATATCTGTCTGAAAAAGTAAACCATAAATAGAGTGTTGTCAATTAAATATCTTTTATAGAGTCTTTTTGGGTCTTGCACTAATCTCAACAACCACTCTAATCCTATATTTGCTACCCACTCAGGTGCTTTCTTTTTTGTTCCTGCTACCCATTCAAACACACCACCAATTCCTACAAAATTTAAATTAGTATCCATTGTTATATTCACTTGATCAATAAACATTTCTTGTTTTGGAAAACCGAGTGAAACCCATACAATATCAGCATCAATATTTTGTATTTCCTCAGCATACTTTTCTATAAGTTGGTCAGACTCCATAAATTCAGGACAAATGTAGCCGCTAATTTGAATTTGAGGATAATCTTTTTTGAGATTTTTAATCATTAATTCTGTTGTAAGTTCATCACTACCAAAAAAATAATGACTGAGATTTCTGTCCAAGCCATCTTCTATAGTTTGCAAAAAAACTTTATATCCATCAACTCTTGGAAAATTTTGTTTAGTCAATATTGAGAGAGCTTTCGCAACAGGAAAACCATCTGGTGTTCTAATTGTAAAATTGTTGATTAAATCTGCAATATGAGAGTTCCTGGCACTTCGTACTAACGTGTTCGCGTTACAAATAGCAATTCTATTTCCAGCAGTTGTATTTAATATATTTGAAACCTCATCAATGCTTGTTTGAGACACATTTGTTTGCAGCACCTTAGTAGTTTTCATTGTTGCAACTATTATATAAGTATTAAATATAGATAAAAAGAAATTCTTGCGCCTGTGGCTCAATTGGATAGAGCATCTGACTTCGGATCAGAGGGTTGGGGGTTCGAGTCCCTCCAGGCGTGCTAAGAAATGAAATTAATTATTCTTTCTGTTCTTGAAGTCATTGACTCAGTCCCTTGTTGATTACCAAATGACTCTTGTTTGCTTGCTTCCAATAGTGCAGATTTAAATGATTCTTCATCGTTTTGGGTAAAGAAAAAAATATTTTTGTTTTTGTCTAGAGCTCTATGCGACGGAAAATCTGTAGCAACTATTTTTAATCCAGAAGCTACATATTCATAAAATTTGAGAGGATCAGTATAGTACTTAGAATACTGATCAGAGCTACTTGCAAGTATTCCAATTTCTGCTTCTGCAAGTTCATTACTCAATCTCACCTTTTTTACGTGTGTTGAAAATAAAACATTAGTTAATTTTTTGTATTTTTCTTTTAATTCAAGAACTTCATTTTCAGTACCTCCAAAAACTTTTAGTTTAAAATCCGCTAATAATTCATCACCAAATGAATTAAAAATAAAATCAAGATATCTATTCTTTCCCAACCTACTTAATGTGCCAGCATAGACAACCCGCTTACTAATTTTATTTTTAGTAGAGTAAAAATAATCACTGTCAAAACCAGCTCCTTGAATAAGTAATCTCTTATCAAATTTTTTATGAATATTTGTTATATCTTTTAAATTTTGATTTAAAAATATTATTTTCGAAGTATTTTTTTTAATACTTATCTTTAATAAAATCTTTCTCAGCCTAGTTATTTTATGACATTCAAATACTACAGGAATATTTTTTTGTGAAAGGAAGTAAAACACCCAGTCTGATCTTGTATAAAAAACTGAAGGAACGCCATAATTATTTAGAACTTCATTTACTGATTGATATGCCCAGTAAGCATGTGAATATATGTATCTAATTTTTTTAAACCTTTTTGAAGTTTCAAAATTGTTTTTATGAGAGAGGCCTTTAACAAAGAACTTATCATTTTTAATTTCATAGTATTGTTTTAAATTTTCAAAATTGTCATCGCTGGTACTACTCCTAAGTGGAAAAAATAATGTGACAGAATATTTGTATCTTGAAAAATATTTGCAGGTACCAATTGTTTGTTGAGAGTTGGCAGTCTGAGCAGGAAAGTCTTGATATGTTAAATAATACAGTTTTTCTTTGCTATTCATTTACTTTTGTTTCCACATCTAGTATTTTGTCACTAAAAATTAAAAACAAAAATAAAATAAAACTATTTAGATACAATAAGGTGTCATTCTTCAATATATTTATTAAGTAAAAGACCAAGAAACAAATATAAATTGAATTACTTCTATTTTTATAAATCTTGAAAATTATTAGCCCCACCAAGACAATCAAACCATTAAATCCAATAAAAATTAAATATGAAAGTATAGAAGAGTGAGGCAGAACTAGGCCATCGTTTACTCTTGTTGGATGGTTTAAGTAGTAATTAACAATATTGTTTACTCCGGTTCCAAAAAAGAATGTTCTTATGTTTGGATCATATTTTCCAAAAAAGGTTCCCCATTTTACTCCCCTATTTATAGGAGATGCAACAGTACTTATTAATGTTGTTATATTTGGAATATTATTTCTACTACTGTAATGGTATTTTTCAATTAAATAAGTAAGAGAAGAAGACACAGCGTCTTGATCACTTTGCATTTGTAATACTTCTAAATATCTATTTTGATCAATTGCATCAAGTCCCCATTCATTTTTATCAAGATTTTCAATATAACTAATTTCAAGACCTTCCTGGATTAATTTTCTACTTGCATTTTCTAATGAGTATGTGTTGAAAAACAAAAGGTATAAGGTTGGGAAAAAAGAAATTATTAAAAGCAATACAATAATCAACAGTTTTTTATTACTAATGTTTACATACACATAAAAAATTGCAGTTAAAACTATTAATGAGGTAAAAGCAGCAAAATTATTAGATCTATATAAACCATAGATACAAGCAATTAAAAGTACATATTCTATATTTTTTAATCTATATGTTTTTGAGTAGATTGAAAGCACAGCAACAATAAGTATTACAAAAGCATAGAATTCACCGACCGACTCAGCACTTGAACTCATACCTCTCCATGCATTCTCTTGCACTGATTCAAGAGTTTTACTACCAGTTTTTTGAAGCCCCATAAAATAATATATAGCAAAATTTCCTACATTACTTAATGCAGAGATAAATGAAAAAAGCATTAAGAGACTTCCTGATATTAAAAAATTAAGTTTAATTCGATCAAGATTTAAATTTTTATACGTATTGTTTAATAAATTAAGAAATCCAATAACTAAAAAATAATATGCCAAACTCCAAAATAATATTGATAGGGGGTTGTGAGCTGAGCTGCTAAAACCGTTAAGCTTATCGATGTCAAAAAAAGTAAACTCTTTAGAAATACTGTCTATCCAAAAGAACGCAAGCACTATAGTGAACAACAAACCACCAAGCATTTTTTTACTTTGAATTGTGTAATTTATACCAATAAAAACAATGAGTATTAAAAATATGTTCAAATTTAATGAATGGTAACTACCAACTAGAACAAAAAGAAAAGGTAAGTACTCAATAAAAGTATTAAATCTTCTTTTAATCAAAAACAAAAAGACTTTTAGAATTATAAAAATAGTAATTAAAAGAGAATTTATAAGAAAATTACTATTTAAATCTTGAGAATAAATTTTAGAATTTAAATTATAATATCCATACTCTCCAAAAAAATGAAAACTAAATAAGAGTATGGTTAAAAAAATCGAAATATTTTGATATTTAAACTCTTTCTTTTTTTCTGATGCAGGAATAAATGAAATTAAAACCAACCAAAAAATTGACTGTAACAAAAAATCTATATTTAGATTTGTTCCAAGGTACACAACAAGTTTGTCATTGAAATAGTCCGCACCGTTTATTTTAGAAAAACAATTTATAGAACCCGATTTATCAAATTTAATTTCAAAATTTTCAATATGGTCAATTGATAAAAATTGAAATAAAGAAATCTCACAAGTGTTTGATTGGTAGTTACCTACCGTTTCGATATCTAGTGGATAAAACGAACTTGTTTGATCTCCGCTATTAACAATCCACGGAATAAGTAATAAAAGAATTACTAGGAGTAACTTAATTTGAAATTTGTATTTAAGAATTATGTTTCCACCTTTTTAGAAATAATTTTTCATAAAATATTAAGCCCAAAGATATTGCTATAAGAATAAAGAATAAACTTTCTTCATAATTTGAAAAAGAAGCAATACTTTTTGACCAACCTCCATTTACATAGTTGGCGCACTCTAACCATGAGTTAACATTTATTAAATTACCATCCGCATCATAAAGTGTTACAACATTAAAATCTGGATCTGGAGTAAAAATAAAATTTGGATCATTTCCAATCATTTCGAAGTCAGGAGTAATTTCAGAATTACCACAAATCTCGGCTATTTTTTTATCCATATTTAATCACTATACATAATGTTACATATAGATTGTTTTTTGTATTTAATCAATTAAACATATTGCATAAATTGAATAATATATATTAAATGAAAGCAGATCCGGGATATTTCGGCCCAAACTCAATGATGTGGAAGGTCAACAAAGAAATAACAGTTTTGTTTGGGGGAGCAAGAGCATTACTAATGCATGCAGTGCACCCATTAATTGCTGCTGGTGCAAGACAGACATCTTTTTATCAGAGAGATCCTTGGAAAAGACTAATAAGGACTCTTTCCTTACAAAATTCTGTGACTTTTGGAACTAAAGCAGAAGCTGACGAAAGTGCACATCGAATTAATAAACTACACGAAGTAATTAAAGGTGAAGATGAAGTTACAGGTGGATACTATGATGCCCTGGATCATGAACAACTTTTATGGGTACATGCATGCTTGCAAATATCATCAATCTACTTTTATGAAAAAACCGTAGGAAAGCTTACCATTGAGGAAAAAAATAAATACCATATAGAAAATATGTTTGCAGCTGAATTGGTTTTAGTTGATAAAAATTTAATGCCTAAAACTCATAATGAGTTAAAAGAATGGGTAATTGAAAAATCTCAACAAAAAGACTACTTAGTAAAAACTGATGTTGCCTTAGACGTATACGATATCATTGGCGGTGGTCCAGTTCCTAAGCATATAAAACCTATTTGGCCATTTATAGCATTTACAGCATTCAATACCTTACCAAAAGAGTTCAAAGATATATATGGAATTAAAAGTTCTAAATTAAAGTCAGTTCTAGTGAATTTCAATCTGTTTTTACTAAAGTTTACAAGACCATTTTTACCTCCTTTTTTTAGGCTGATTGCACCAGCGCGTTGGGCAAAACAAAGAATTACTAAATCTCCACAACTAAAATTTAGTGACAAAGCAAATTACTAAGCAATATAATAAAAAATATGAATGATGAACAAAAATGGAATGATATCTCAAATGATATTTCAGATGTAGCTAAAAAAATAAAATCTCGTATAGATGAAGAAGATTTAGTAGATGATTTAAAAGATACTTTTAAAAATACAATTGAAAATACCTCTCAGCTTATAAATAATATAATTCAAACAGTTGAATCTACTGTTACTGATGAAGAAATTAAAAAAGAGACTAAAGAAATTGTTGCCAACATAAACTCTGAACTCAAGTTATTGCTTCATGAAACAAAAAGCAAAATTTCAGAAACATTCAATTCTGATATTTCTACCGAGGAAGAGTAAACTTATATTCCTTATAAACATTAGAGTTGTTTATACTAATTTTGTTATTAGTTAACTGGGTCGGTAGCTCAATCGGCAGAGCAGGAGCCTTTTAAGCTCAAGGTCGTGGGTTCGATTCCCACCCGACCCACTAAATTCCGGAGTTTCTGTTTTTAAAAATAGCTAAAGGTGTTTTTAAAATAATTTTTAGATCATTATAAATAGACCAGTTTTCCATATATTGCATGTCATACTTGTGCCATATTTCAAAGTCTGCTGTATTTCTTTCGTTGATTTGTAGCAAACCAGTTAATCCTGGTAAAACGTTTAGTCTTCTTATATAAATTTCATCAAAATGTGCGTTATCTTCAGCAAATAGTGGCCTTGGTCCGACTAATGACATTTCACCTTTAAATATATTAATAATTTGTGGAAGTTCATCTAGGCTAAATTTTCTAATTAATCTAGCACCTTTTATAAATCTAGGATCATCCTCAATTTTAAAAAGAGGCCCATCATGCTCATTTAATTTTTGAAGCAACTCACGTTCTTTATGAGAGTCAACTTTCATAGTTCTAAATTTATACATACTAAATTTTTTTCCATGAAGCCCTATACGTTCTTGCTTTATTATTGGAGGAAAGCCATCAGAAATAAGTATAAAAAGTGTTATGAAAAAAATAAATGGGATTGTAAGTAATAAAATAACAAAAGAAAAAACTATATCAATTAGTCGTTTAACAAGATATCTTGATCCGTACTGTATGTCATTATTGAGATAAACTAAATATTTACTCTCTACTTCAACTAATTTATATAAAAACTTGTTATAAAAATCTAATATCTGATCACTTACTATCAATATTTTCTTATTTGTAGATAGAAGATATTCTTCTAGGTCTTTAGACAATTTAACTTGTTCAGTTATTTTTAAAACAATTAAATTAACATTTTCATTTAAAATCTGTTCATCAATAAAAGTTTTAATTTCGGCTGAAGATAAACTAGAATCTTTGTTCAACTTTGCAACCTCACTTCTTAAAGTTAAAAGGCGAATTTTATAAATTAATGATTCAGAATGTAAGTTGATGGATATAAATTTTTCTGAAAAAGCTGATCGACCAAGCGCAGTCGATAAGAATTCTGTATTTCTAAGTAAAAGCAATATTAACGGTATGATAAGATTGAATAAAATTAGGTATCCTCTCGATAGAATTGTAAATCTGAAAAGTACAATAAATATCATAAATGAACTTGTCCATAGAAGGAAAATATTTATGTATTCATCTAAATAACTTCTTGATTTTTTGAATTCAAAATCGTTCGAGTAATTATAGAAGTTTGAAGACTGTAGCAAAATCATGAATATAAATACATATAATGCAATATAAAAATCTAATTTTACAAAATCGGAATTTATGAATGGGTAAAAGCGATCTTTATCTTCAAGGAGGTTTTCTAAAATAATAACAAACCCATCTAGATAATCTCCAATTAAAAAATTGTCAAAATATAAGATGGTTATAACCGTTAAGGTTGATTGAACTGTAATAAACCTGATTATTTGCTTTAAAATATTTTGATTCAACATCCTCAAATATTCTAATATGTTTACCTTAACTAATAAATATAATTTGTTTATACTTATTTTACTTGGGGGCGTGGTGAAGTCTGGAGTTCACGCCTGCCTGTCACGCAGGAGGTCGCGGGTTCGAATCCCGTCGTCCCCGCAAGTATGGCCAGATAGCTCAGTCGGTAGAGCACTTGTCTGAAAAACAAGGGGTCGGCAGTTCGATTCTGCCTCTGGCCACAATAAACATAGGCTCTATCGCCTTTCACAATTGTACTAATCAAAACTTAGAACATTTCTTAGAACATAGCCCCTGAAAAACCCAATAAATATTGGGATAGTGTTTTCAAAATTGGGTTTGGTATCATAGTTATATGGAAGTAATTGTACTCTTAGTTTTAGTAGGTACATATTTTGGGTACAGAAAATATAATAGTGGTGGGTTTGTTACTCCTGAACTTCACTCAAAAGAGCTCCTAGAGAAATTAGAACAGACACGAGATTACATTGACTCAGTAAAAACAACCTTGAATAACCAAACCTCAATAACTTATTTAAAAGACACTGTGTACGCATTTATAGAAGATGCTTCAGTTGAGCTTCACGAACCACGATCCAAACGCATTGCAGGATACAGTGGAGTTCGAGTCGCAAAAGGAATTTATATTGGTGGTTCACAGGCAAGGTCGTATCAAGAGATGAGAAGACTCGACAGTGGAAAGTTAAAACTAACCTTTAACGAACTACTTTTTATGGGAGATTTAGAGACAAGAACAATAGAGTTAAAACGCATTATGGATATTGAGCCCTATATTGATGGCTTTAAGCTCTCTATAAAAAATCGACAGAAACCCATTGTTTTTACTGGCGTACAGGAGTCTGGTAGTTGGTCAATGGTTATCTATTTACTTCGTTCACTTAGTTCACAACACGCAAGAAAACAAACACTAGACCTTGAAGTTGTGAATAGAGAGATTGATGATATTGTATCTGAAATTGATACACAGATAAGTATTGAAAAAAGAGAGCTTGATAATTAAACAAATGACTACATTTCAAGATATAGTTAAATCACTTCCAAGTGATCCTAACCAAAAAGGACTTGAGTTTGAAAAGATTTGTAAATGGTATCTTCTCAACTCTCCTTTCTATAAAAAACAGATTAAAAATGTATGGCTATGGAGTGAGTGGAAAGACAGGTGGTCTAACCAAGATAGAGGGATAGATTTAATTGCAGAAACAAAAAGTGGAGAGATTTGGGCAGTACAGGCAAAAGCTTACGACTCAAAAAACCAAATACCAAAATCTGATATAGACTCTTTCCTCTCTGAATCTAGTAGAAGTTCAATAGATTTTAGACTACTAATTGCTACTACAGATAAACTCAGTGCTGGTGCAAAACAGGCTATCGAAGGTCAACAAATCCCTGTTGGTCTAAGAATGTTAAACGATCTAATAAATGAAGAACTAGATTGGAACATTACTAAAAAAGAAGTAGCACCTGTAATTAAAACTCCTAGACCACATCAAAAAACTGCAATAAAAGATACAATCAAAGAATTTAAATCAAACAATAAAGGTCAGTTAATAATGGCTTGTGGAACAGGAAAAACTTTAACTGGTCTCTGGATAAAAGAAAGTCTACATGCTGATACCACTCTTGTACTACTGCCCTCAATATCTCTTCTCTCACAAACACTTAGAGAGTGGTTAATAAATTCCAAAACAGATTTTGAGCCTTTTGCAATATGCTCTGATGAGTCTGTTGGAAATAATGAGGAACTATACAAAACTTATGAACTTGGTATTCCTGTCACTACAGATAAAACTAAAATCAAAAAGTTCTTAATGAGTAAAGGTAAGAAAGTTGTTTTCTCTACTTACCAATCTTCACAGAGAATTGCAGAAGCAATTGGAAGAACAAAATTCAAGTTTGACCTAATAATCTCTGATGAGGCACATAGAACCACAGGGGTTTCTTCAAAAGAGTTTTCTTTAATTCTTGATGACAAATTAATACCTTTTCAACATAAATTATTTACAACTGCAACACCAAAAATTTTAACAAACAGTGTTAAAAGCACTGCTGATGAAAGAGGTTTAGTTGTTAACTCAATGGATGATATAGAAATTTATGGACCTGTTTTTCATAAACTAGATTTTTCTGAAGCGATAGATAAAGACTTATTAACAGATTATAAAGTTGTAGTTGTTGGAGTAGATAAAGAAGAGTATAAAAAATTAATTACTAAAAGAGAGATAGTTAATTATGAAGATATCGCTACTACTGATGCACATACTTTAGCAACTTTGATTGCAGTTCTTAAAGGTATAAAAAAGTACAAGCTTAAGAAATTAATTACTTTTCACTCAAGAGTTAAAGGTGCAAAAGACTTTTCTTCCTTAATTGCAGACCTTGTTCGTAATTTAACTAATGCAAATAAGTTAAGTCTTGGTTTTGAGTCTGATTTTGTTTCAGGTGCTATGCCTTCTTTTGAAAGAGACCTTAAACTAAGAAATCTTAAAACTAGTAAAAATATTACCCTACTTTCAAATGCCAGGTGTTTAAGTGAAGGTGTAGATGTTCCAAGCTTAGATGCAGTTGTTTTCGCAGATCCAAGAAGATCACAAGTAGATATTGTCCAAGCTATTGGTAGAGCAATAAGAAAATCTGAAAATAAAAAAAGAGGTATCTTGCTTTTACCCGTTGTCATCGATGAAGAGAAAGAGCTAGAGGAACAACTGGATGATTCTGGATTTAAAACTGTGTGGAATGTTATAAATGCTTTAAAATCTCACGACTCAAGAATTGAAGAACAACTTGATAATTTCAGATTAAGAAAAGGAAAAAGGAAAGTATCAAAGAGCTCATCTTTCATTGACAATGTTGAGTTTGATTTACCTTTAAAAATTAATAAAGATTTTGAAGAAAATATTCAATTAAGAATTCTAGATGCTGTATCTACTTCTTGGTATGAGTTCTATGGCGCATATCAAGAATTTATTAATAAAACAGGAAATGTATATTTAAAAGTCGGGGAAGAGTTTAATGGATACAATTTGGGAGATTGGCTTGGGTATCAAAGAACTTTATACAACAAAAATAAACTCGATCAAGAAAAGATTGATTTACTAGAAAACACTAAAGGTTGGACATGGGATCCAGATTGGGATGAGTTTAAAAAAGTCTTTGAAGTCTACAAAGATTACTGTAAAAAAAATAATACATTTTATGTAAAGAGATCTGAAGTATATAAAGGTATAGATTTAGGTAGGAGAGTTTCTTTTTGGCGAGCTAATTATTCAAAAAATAAAAATTCAAGATACTACAAAGCATTAAACGACTTCGGGTTTTTATTCGATGTAAGAAAAGAACGATGGTGGATGAGATATGGTCAAATGCTCGAAAATTATAATAATAATTCTCTTACTAATTCGGACAAAAGTTGGCTTAAGGACCAGAGAGCAGGTGGAAGAAAAGAGAGAGATCAAAAATTAAACCAAGACCAAATAAAAGCTATCAGTAAGTTTAAAGATATAACATTTGATAGGAAACAAGATATAAGCTTAAGAATTGTAAATAATCATATTCAAATTTTTAAAGAATATAGATTAAAACACAAACATCTAACACCTTTTATAAATGAAACTTTTAACTCAAAAAAACTTCAAAGAACATACAATATTGGGAAAATATTACAACAATATCGGGTCGATAAAAATATTCCAGAAAAAGTAAAATATTATTTAGACTCCTTACCTAAATCTGAGTTTCTTTGGAAATATACACCGCACCCACTTGAAGGGAAAGTTAAAACAAATACCTTGAGAAACTTTTTATTAGTTCTAGAAAAGTATGATGAATCTACTGACAATAAATCTATCAAAAGAACTATTTCAACTTTTAAACATCAATATAGATACAAAACAATTGATCCATTTATAAAAAAAGAGTTATCCAAACTTCCTGGTTGGAAGTGGAATGAGCACGATGAGTTGTGGAATAAAAGGTATTTACAATTAAAAGAATATTTGGAAAAGAATAATATTTTGACCCTAAATAATTCAACAAAATTTAAAAATGCGCCAATCGGAAAATGGGCGAGTAATCAAATAAATTTATATAAAGAAAACAATCTACCTAAAGATAAAATTAAAAAATTAGAGATGTTAAATAACTGGATTTGGGAAGTAGACAAAAGAAATATTGTATGGGATATGAACTTTAATGAACTCAAAAAATATTCCAATAAATTTAAAACTTCAAATGTTCCAAAAAATTATATATCAAACAATTTGGAGCTTGGTAAATGGACAGATAGGCAAAGAGCTTACTATGGAAATAAAAGAGCAGCCCTCACAAAAGAAAGAATTAAAAAATTAGAATCTTTGAAATACTGGAGTTGGTCTAAAAAGAACACTTCTAAATAACCCCTGACCTACTGAGATACAGTAGATCAGGAATTTAACTTATTCAAGATGCTCAACTTACTCAAGAAGTTCAACATACCAACCCTCAGAACCCTTATCATTTCTAATGGATTTTGAGTTTTCTAATTGCTTTCTAGCTCTTCTGTAAGTGCTATTTGTATAATCGTTTAAGATTCTCTGCTCTAACGCTGAGCTACTTTGCCTACCACCTGCGTTTTCCAGTGATTCAAGTATGACATTACAACACTCATCAACCTTAGAGCTAGGGTCTGTCTTAATATCTTGTCCAACTTCGTGGGCAAGCTCTTCAGTTTCGCCTCTATAAATCAATTTAGGTTGGTTGAACTCTGATAAATTTGAGAAATCTAACTCAAACTTATGAGACGACATATTGCCTATATTGTTTTTAACTACTGAGAAAATTTTTTCTTCAGTATCAGGGTCGGTTGCTAGTAGCCAAACTAATCTAACCAAACCTGTATAAGCAATTGAGCCATTGATTGAATAAAGGGGGTTTGAATTGTTGCCTTTGTTCTTATGTGTCACTAACAAAATTGAAGTCCTGTAGTAATCAGCTACTTTCTTTAAAGGTTGTAAAGCGTGCCTTACTGACTTATCAGAATTGGTATCTGTACTTTGTCCAATAAATGAATTTACTGTATCAACAACAATGAGCTTAGGCTCTATCATTGCTACTTCGTAATATAATTTATTTAGATCTTCAGGAAACTTGAAAGATTCTTCTTCGTTGTAGATGAATATATTATTCAAGTTTGCTCCCTGAGTTAATAAACGAGGGATAACAGTATCACTAGCGTTATCTTCTGAGCCAAACAAAATTACTTTACCTGCCTGAACTTTATGTCCAAACAGTTCGCCACCTCTTGAGATTTGGCTAGCTAGTTCTATTGAAAGAAATGACTTCCCTGCGTTTGGGTCACCACCCAATAAGTGCAGTGATGATTCTTTCAATATATTTGGAACTAACCAATTCACTTTGCTTGGTTTGATATCTATTGCAGGTATCGTAGCTCTTCTAGTTGTAGTGACAGGGTTTAACAAGTTGACTAGCTCAGCGTGACCCTGAGAAGAAAACTCACTACCAAATTCATTTAGTAGTTGGACTAACTCCTCAGAGTCTATGCTATTGCGAAGAGGCATACTTAATACGCTGAGCCAATCTTCAGATAGAGTTTTCAGCTTTTCTAAATCGCCAAAAATGAAAGGCCACAACTCTAACATTGCCTCTTCTATTGTTTGTTCACTAGGCATACTCAACCTCTTTTACTAAGGGATCTGTTTTTAACTGATCCACTGTTTTAGTACAGAGATTGGGCATACACGAACAACAATCGCAAAGGTTTAACTCTGCCTCACAGAAATAACTTCTAGTTAAACAACTAGGGCAAAGTAAATCATTGTCGGAGTAATCAGGTATAATATTCACTATCAGGAACTCCTTTCTCACTTGCTAGGTGTAGATTTACAGAGTTTTTTGATGTTGAAAGGGGAGCTGAAGACTCCTCTTTCTTTTTATCTGCAAGCCAACTATCTAAATCCTTTTCATCAACACGCCAGGAATTACCTATCTTAAAAGCAGGAAAGCTCTTAACCTTAGACCATTTCCGAAGTGTTGATTCAGGAATTGAGAGTTGTTCTGAAACTTCTTTAAGTTTGTAAAGTTTCATCTTCAACCTCTTCGCATATTGAATTTAATTTTCTAAGGGTTGTGACAGTAGGCTCTGCAGTTCCATTTAGATATCTGTAGATTGATACTTCACGCACCCCTGTTTGTAAACTTAAGTTGTAAACGCTACCCACCTTATCAACTAAAGCTTTTATGTCCTCTGTGCTGAGAACTTTTAATAAAGTCATTTAGACCTCTTCTTCTTTCTTCTCTTACTTCTTGTTCAGAGAATCTTTTTTAGAACTCTGGTAAAAAATATTTTTAAATGTACCTTAGTTCTTACAACTAGTATACTACTCCTTGATAGAATAAATGTTTAATTGATATAGGGAAAAATTCGCGATGAGGATTTACATAACAGAGGGAATAGGTCAAGCTAAAGCAGGGCGTACTGTGAATAGAAGACCGCTTACAAAAGCTAAGTGGTTGCAGTTCTATAATACTGATAGCCTCTACTCAACCCCTGAGGGTACAAGACTTTCTTTTATTCTTAACGAAAATGATTTCGGATACGAGCTAGCAAGTAAAGATAAGTTAAGGGTCACAGTCACTTGTGACCTGAAACTTAATGAATTAAATAATCTTAAAGTAAATCTTGAGGGTATCACAAGAGAACACGATCTAATTTTTGAAGATATCTGGACTGCTTGTTGGCTTGGTTTATTTCAGCAATTCAACTTTAACCCTTTAATGACTTTGATTAAGCCACAAGCTAGGAGTTGGGAAAAAGATGAGTTTGAGTATATGACTAAGAGTTCTACTAAACCTGCAACCTTAGTTTTAGATACTGAAAAAGAAATGGGTTTCTCTACTAAAGAACTTAACGCAGTTCTTTTAGCTGAAAGATATTTAAGGTATGTAGATTTCTTTAATGGTAATGACCCTCTTAAGTGGCTAGCAGTTGAGGGAATCTTTACTGATTGGAAACACTATAACCTGTTTGAAAAAAATGTTATTAATGAAAAAACTAGAAAACAAGCTCACTACGAACTAGCTAAAAAAAGAGAACGCACAATAAAAACTTATCTTGGTAGAGCTAGAGAACTAGAGGTACTCAGTAAAGTTGGTACAGGTAATCGTGGCGGTAAGCTCACAAAGAAAGGCGAAAAGATATTGGTTAATTATGTTCTGTATACAAACCAAAACAAAAAAGTTTTAGACAGTGTAAAGTACGAGGTAAGAAAATGAGTGTACATAGACAACCTAACGCAAGCAGTTGGTCAGTTAAGTGGCGTATTAATGGTCAATCAAAGACTAAGTCTTTTTCTGATAAAAAGTTTGGTGGTAAAGCTGAGGCAAAAGCTCAGGCAGAGGCTTTTGATACTCAACTTAAAGCAGATATCTTAAGGAACGAATATTATGATCCACAGAAAAATAAGATTTCTCTTTCAGATTTCAAGCACGAAGTTGGATTAACTAAAGCAGTTCACAAAGAAAGTTCTAAACAATCTTTAGAGCATACTTGGGAATCAAGAGTTGCCCCTTACCCAATTGCTGATAAGTCTATTGCAAGTATTGGGGCTAACGATATTGCAATTCACTTAAGAGATTTAAGAAAACCAAATGGCGAGGAATACTCTAGGTCAGCACTTAATAAAACCTTAGAAGTTATCAGAGTGCTATTAGACCAGGCTTATGAAATGGATTTGATTAAGAAGAATCCTGCTAAAACAAAACTAGCTAAGAAGTATCTACCAAAGAAAGATAGACCAAAGCATATTTACTTAAACCCTTTTCAGATAAATGCTTTAACTAAAGAAATTGAAAAGACCCACCCAATATATTCGGCAATGATTCCTTTAATGGCTTATACAGGCTTGAGGAGTGGCGAAGTTAGAGCTTTAACTTGGGAAGATATTGATTTCAGCAATGGAACTTTAAGAATTAATAAATCAGTTAACGATAATCAAGATATGAAAATCAGTGACCCAAAAACAGAGGGGTCTAGTAGAACTATTCAACTTGATTCAATAACTTTAAAGCGTATGTCAGAACATAGAACAAAACTACCTGCTGACTGTAAGCTTGTATTTCCAAATATGCGAGGTAATCAAAGTGGAAGTGATATCTTATGCACTAACCCAATAAGAGCTAGAAACTTTAAGCGTAGAGTTTTACAACCTGCAGTTAAGAAACTAGGTTTACCTGAAGAAGTTAACCTGCATACTTTCCGCCATACTTCTGTATTTCTTGGGGTACTCTCAGGCTCAGATATACTTGCAATATCTAAAAGGTTAGGTCACAAGAGTATAAGAATAACTGCTGATACTTATTCAGACTTGTTCAAAGAAACTGATATTGAACTTGCTGATAAATTAGCTGATTTACAAGTTAAAACTTTAGATCAGGAATTTCCTGAAACTAAAGAGCAACTTGGATAAGCACTGCATATCTCAAAACTCATAATTTTTATTAAAAATTCGTGCGGGGTGCTTAACCTGAGAGCTAAAGCAAGCTAGCGATTTTTTAGCCCCCCTACCTACTGCATACCTGACAACTCATACTCCCTTTATCACTACCAAAACTCCCAAAAGTATCTGCCCACTTGAATAAACAAAGTGCTTTCTGCCTGTATTAATTGCATAAATGCATAGTTCATCTCTACAAAAGGGCTTAGCAAGTCCGAAAACTCCGAAAACCTATGAGCGTTGACTTAGGCAATAGGCTTAGTGTGTCCAATAAGTACCAAAAGTATTGTTGTTAGTTGGTCGTGAAATGATATATTACAAAATTTAGATCGCATATTGGGGCGGTGATGTCTATAAAAACTATTGAAGAAAGCTAGCGATTTTAAGCTATAACGAAAAGTAATTAGAGAAAGTCGGAATAACAAATTTCATATATTGCATATATTGTTCTTTATTTCGTAATATTGTCAAGTTGAGTATCTTGAGTAAGTTGAATAACTTGAGTATCTTGAGCAATTTGTTTCACTTGACATTGTTATCAAATGCTTATAAAAAGTTAGAACAAATTTAGAACTGCTCACTTCTGAAGTCTGTTTTATTTACCGATCACTGCGATATAGAGCCTGTGTATAACGAGCGTAAAATCAAACTAAATAAGTTATACTTAGCTCAGGTCAAATGGTTTGCCCTTACCTGAAAAACAAGGGGTCGGCAGTTCGATTCTGCCTCTGGCCACTAGGTTTCTCCTTTATTGTTAAAAAACCGAGACAAGAATCGGGACATAAAAGTAAAATTAACAATATGAAAAAAGTACTAACACTCTTGTTACTTTTAATAGTTGCTTGTAGTGGCTCTAGTGAGGAAACTGCAGTAGAAGACACTACAACTTCATCGATTGAAGACACTACAACTACAACAATTCCATCAGTACCAACAGTAGATTTCAATATTGTAGAGATTTATAACACAAAACTTGGAATTGACCTCTGTAGTGATGTAGAAGAGTTAGATACAACATCAGAAAAATGCCTTAGGCAATATAGAGATAATTTAGAAAATGTTTTTAATTATGCAGAAAATTTACAGAAATATATAACTGAACTCAATACCTATCTTGAAGCTTATCCATCAGCAATGACAGAGGAATACACATCTTTGTTCAAATTTGTGAATAATGAATATCAAGCAGTACCAGAAACATATGGAATAGTTGCTAACAAATATATAGACAGGTTTGGAGGAGTACCAGAGTTATTAAACTTTTCTTTTAGTGAAAATATATCAGTAGGGTGTCCTGCTGAATTTAACTATTTATATACTGAGAATTTACAGTCAGGAAACCTAACTTTTAAAAATAATTCAAATGAAAAAATTGTAGTAAATATAAAAAATGGAGAAAATATATCAAATTTAGAAATGCTTAACTCAGGAAGTACTTTTGAGTTTTATGAAGGGAAGTTGGTTAATTTTTTAGGTGAGGTATATCAAGTAAATCTAGATGATAGTTTTTATGTTTCTACTACAAACTTAAGGATTATAAAAGTTGAATTCGATAAAACAAATATTAAATATGGTGAAGAATTTAATCTAAAAATTGAGTATGAACATCCAGAATTTGCTTCTCTGATAAATAATATAAATGAAACTTACATTGTTAGTGTTCAGCTGAGATCATTAAATGGAGATTATACTGAAGCATTAAGCTTCGAATATTCTTTAAATTATGGTAACTCAGATAAAAGTTATATTGATTTAGAAAAAAATATTATTAATATTAACGCGAAATATTTTAATGAAAATAAAATTAATTCTATAAACTTTAACCCTATTGCCAGTCCTTATTTTATTAATTGGATGTGGGTAGCAAGTACAGTTCAAAACTCTAATGGAGTTGAATTGGAAGTCAATAAACCTGGTAGTAGTTATAATGCTTCAAATCAGGATGAGCCTTATGAACTATTTGGAGAAATGAATTCCTGGGGACTAATTGAGGATATTAGAAGCGATTGTTCAATTCTTCAATGGAAAATTAGTGTACCTATTTTTTATAATAATTCACTTACTTTTGAAAAATAAAAACTGTCACAAAACTGTCTCATACTCACAAGAGAAGTCTTCGTTATTTACTGCTCGTAGCGTTTTAGAGCCTCTTAGAAATGAGCGATAAATGAAGATGAATAATGTAAAATGAGGAAAGGTTAAATGGTTAGCCTCTGTCTGAAAAACAAGGGGTCGGCAGTTCGATTCTGCCTCTGGCTACAATAAACATAGGCTCTATTGGTCTTCACAAATAAACTAATCTAAACCGAGCACAAAACCGTACATAATTAAATATTGATTGTATTATAAAATTTAAATTTAAAATTAAAATTTTATTTATAATATTTATTAATGAAAAATATTATTATCTTATTAATTTTTAGTTTAGGTTTAGCTTATTGTGGACCAACTGATGATGAAATCCAAAGCCAAATTGAC
>Ga0222718_10001331_pt1 | contig 23922 bp, 21 predicted proteins | sample C33_27DmetaG_FD_165045 | JGI IMG/M metagenome (GOLD analysis project Ga0222718, IMG submission 165045) | Estuarine water microbial communities from San Francisco Bay, California, United States - C33_27D | ecosystem: Environmental > Aquatic > Marine > Unclassified | place: USA: California...
GCAAGCGCGTCGCGATTCGAGGCTTGATGCTGAACATTTCCCGGATGATCACTCGATTGTTGAGGCTTACCGTAAGGGTGTCGCAAAGGGCATTCTGAAAGTAATGGGTAAGATGGGTATTTCAACGCTCCAGTCTTACAAGGGCGCTCAAATCTTTGAGGCGGTGGGATTACAAGACGAGGTGATCGATCTTTGCTTTACGGAGACCGCGAGTCGATTACAGGGTGTGGGTTTTGATGTCTTGGGGGTGGAGATATTACGACGACATCATCTCGGTTACGCTGAAGCGCCGTCAGTTGATTCCGGAACGCTTCCAAACCCCGGCGAGTATCACTGGCGTCCGGGCGGGCAAAAACATGCCTGGGAACCGAAAGCAATTTCGAGTCTTCAGCGAGCGGCCCAGCAAAACAGTGCACAGGCTTACCAGGAATTTTCTGAAACGATAAACGCAGAAACGTCAGGACGTTGTACTTTGAGGGGATTGATGCATCTTCGCGAGGGCGTTGCCGGTTCAGCTATATCGATTGATTCGGTAGAACCTGCCTCAGAGATTGTTAAGCGTTTTTGTACCGGCGCCATGAGTTTCGGATCGGTGTCGCCAGAGGCACATGAAACTTTGGCTATTGCAATGAATCGCGTGGGCGGCAAAAGCAATACGGGAGAAGGCGGTGAGGATCCGGAGCGTTTTAAGCCACTGCCCAATGGAGATCTTAAACGCTCGGCAATCAAACAAGTGGCCTCCGGTCGATTTGGGGTGACTGGTTGGTACCTTGCCAATGCTGATGAGATCCAGATCAAAATTTCTCAGGGCGCTAAACCAGGAGAAGGTGGCGAATTACCTGGATCCAAAGTCGACGCCACGATTGCCAAGATTCGATATTCAACGCCGGGTGTTGGCTTGATATCGCCTCCGCCTCATCATGATATTTACTCTATCGAAGATCTATCGCAGTTAATTTATGATCTGAAGAATGCAAATCCAGTTGCGAGGATTAGCGTTAAATTGGTTTCGGAAGTTGGGGTGGGCACGATTGCGGCGGGGGTTGCGAAGGCCCACGCCGACCATATTTTGATTTCTGGCGACAGTGGGGGTACTGGTGCATCACCGTTGACCAGTATCAAGCATGCAGGTTTACCTTGGGAACTTGGGATTGCTGAGACGCATCAGACGCTTGTGATGAATGACCTTCGGAGCCGGGTGACGTTGCAGACCGATGGGGGAATCAAAACGGGTCGGGACGTTGTTATCGGGGCGATATTAGGCGCTGAAGAGATTGGCTTTTCGACCGCGCCATTGATCGCACTGGGGTGCATCATGATGCGAAAATGCCACCTGAATACCTGTCCAGTCGGAATTGCAACACAGGATCCTGTTCTCAGGGCGAAGTTTCATGGGTTGCCTGAAAATGTCGTTAATTATTTATTTTTCGTGGCTGAGGAAGTCCGAACCATTATGGCCAAGTTAGGCGTGAGAAGTTTTATCGATATGGTCGGAAAGACTGAAATTCTGGAAACAAGCGCAGTCGTATCACACTGGAAAGCCAGTGGCCTTGACCTGAGTCGTTTGCTTGAGTCCCCGAAAAAGCCTCACCCAAAAGCGGGTACCACTTGCCAGCAAGTTCAGGATCATGGACTTGAGCGCGCGCTCGACAACACGCACATAATTGGCCTCAGCCATGCCGCTATTGAACGTGCGGAAAGAGTTGATTTTGACCTGCCGATCAAAAACACCGACCGGACAGTGGGCACGCTACTGTCATACGAGGTTGTTAAGCGATGGGGAGAAGCCGGATTGCCGGATAGCACGATACATGGGCGATTTACGGGATCTGCTGGACAGAGTTTTGGGGCGTGGCTTGCAAATGGTATTACGCTGGAGTTGAGGGGAGATGCAAACGATTACGTGGGAAAAGGCTTGTCCGGTGGCAGGGTTATCATCTACCCACATCCAGATAGTAAGTTTTTACCCGAAAAAAATGTGATTATTGGTAATGTCGTGCTGTATGGTGCGACTGCGGGAAGCGCTTTTTTTCGAGGGATCGCGGCCGAGCGTTTTGCGATTCGAAACAGCGGCGCACAAGCGGTTGTGGAAGGTGTGGGCGATCATGGTTGCGAATATATGACTGGGGGGCGAGTCGTGGTACTGGGCCCTACCGGCCGGAATTTCGCGGCTGGGATGTCGGGCGGAATTGCCTACGTTTTGGCCGATGACCGTGATCGGTTTGCGGTTAATTGTAATCAGGACATGGTCGATCTTGATGACATCGAAAACGATCAAGAGGCAGCGGAGTTATTCAGTCTTCTCGAGGAACATCACAGGTTAACGGGGTCAACCGTTGCGGAGGACTTGATTAAAGATTGGAAAAGCGCTTTGACAAGGTTTATTAAAGTAATGCCTCGAGATTACAAAAGGGTGCTCGCAGAGGGTGGACAGGATGCTGTGGTTCCCGGTTCGCGAGACTTGCGTGAGGAGATAACCATTCAGCAGGGCGCGGCCTGAGAGCAGTTAGAGGACTATTGTCTTATGGGTAAAGTGACCGGATTTAAAGAATTTCCTAGAACCATTGTCCCATACCGGGACGAGGAAGTCCGTATTAATGACTTTGATGAGATTTTTTCTAAAGGCAATACCGATCAATTAAAGTTGCAAGGGGCTCGCTGCATGGACTGCGGCGTGCCGTTCTGTCAGTCAGATGACGGATGTCCTGTTGATAATCTTATTCCGGAGTGGAACGATCTTGTTTACCGAGGTGAATGGCGAGCGGCCCTGGATCGCCTTCATGCGACAAATAATTTTCCCGAATTTACCGGACGTGTCTGCCCAGCACCCTGTGAAGGGGCCTGCGTACTCGGCATAACCGAACCGGCCGTTACCATTAAAAATATTGAGCAGTCCATTGTAGATCGTGGATTCGATGAGGGATGGGTGACCGCTCGGCCACCGAGCAAACGTTCTGGAATGAAAGTAGCGGTGGTGGGCTCGGGTCCTTCAGGTCTTGCGGCCGCAGATCAGCTGAACAAATTGGGCCATTCAGTGACCGTTTATGAGCGCGCTGATCAGATCGGAGGATTATTGATCTATGGCATTCCCAATATGAAACTGGAAAAAAAGTTAGTGGATCGACGTGTAAACTTATTACGGGCAGAGGGCGTCCAGTTCAGAGTCAACACGAGCGTGGGGAGTCCGGTCGAAATTTCCGCGAGTCATTCAAACGCAATCATGACTGATACCGGCGAGTCCGTGAGACATATTTCGGTAGAAGAATTGCAAAGAGAGGTTGATGCGGTTGTACTAGCAATAGGGGCGACCGTGCCGCGTGACTTGGTAATTCCGGGTCGCGAGGCTTCCGGAATTTATTTTGCGATGGACTATCTGACCCGTAGCACGAAAAGTCTTATTGACGAGCGTGCAACGTCTATCGATGCCGCCGGTAAGCGAGTGATTGTGATTGGAGGTGGTGATACTGGCGCTGACTGCATTGGAACGGCTCTGCGTCAGGGTTGTGAGAGTGTGGTTAACTTCGAGCTGTTGAATTGCCCTCCGGATGGTCGAGCAGAAAACAACCCATGGCCACAATGGCCGTTAATTTTACGAAGCGATTACGCACACTCAGAGGCGAAGCACAAGTTTGGTAAAGACCCCAGAAGCTATAACCTGCTCTCAAAATCATTCCTGAAGAATGAAGCCGGGCAGTTGATTGGCGTGCGGACGATCGAAGTTGATTGGAATCAACCCTCACAAGAGCCACCGTTTAGCGAAATCGAGGGATCTGAGCAAGATTGGAACTGTGATCTGGTTTTTTTATCGATGGGTTTCATGGGGCCTGAGTCGGCGTTACCCGATCAGCTTGAACTCGCTCGGGATCAACGTTCAAATATTGCGGCAGCCGCGCCCGACTATCGATGCGGTGAGGGATCCGTTTTTGCGGCTGGAGATTGCCGGCGAGGGCAGTCGTTGGTGGTCTGGGCAATACAGGAGGGCCGCGCTGTTGCTCAAAGTGTCGATGATTACCTAAAAGGGTTAACCCATGTTAACGCAGTCGCCTAGAAAGAGTTGGAGATGAGCCAGACATCAATTCCACCTGAGCAACGTTTAATTGTTGCGCTGGATGTCCCGTCCGCCCAAGAGGCGCGTGCGCTGGTCAATGAAATTGGCGACGCGGTTAATTTTTATAAGGTGGGTCTTGAGTTGTTCACGGGTGCCGATGGGTTTGGAATTGTGGATTGGCTAACCGGTCAACAAAAGAACGTCTTCGTCGACCTTAAATTTTTTGATGTGCCGGCGACTGTGGGTCGTGCAGTGAGTCAGTTGCAGGGTAGAGGAATTACCTTTGCTACGGTTCATGGCAATGACGCCATGATGCGATCGGCTGCAGAGGCCGCTGACGGCGTGGGTATCCTTGCAGTCACGGTGCTTACCAGCCTTGATAAAGCCGATATGCTCGATCTCGGCTTTGATTGCGATATTCCTGAACTTGTTTGTTCTCGAGCGAGACGCGCGATTGCCTCGGGTTGTGCTGGGGTGGTCGCATCAGGCCAAGAGGCGCAGATGCTGAGAGAGACATTAGGCAAAAACGGCGTGATCGTCACTCCCGGTATCCGATCTGGAGCTCACGACGATGATCAGAAGCGCGCAGTCACGCCTCGCCGAGCTCTGATGGACGGGTCCGATTATCTTGTGGTGGGCAGACCCATTCGGGATGCACAAAGCCCTCGTGACGCAGCAGTTCAAATTCAAAGTGAAATTCAATCGACTTTAGCGGAATTATGATGACAGGATCGCCGAGAAACGATCGCCTTATTCGCGCACTCAAGCGAGAGCCTGTCGACTGCACGCCGGTTTGGATTATGCGTCAGGCAGGGCGTTACCTCCCCGAGTACCGGGCTTCCCGAGAGCGGGCGGGGGATTTTTTAACGCTCTGTAAAACGCCTGAACTGGCTTGTGAAGTCACGATGCAGCCGCTCGCGCGTTTTGACCTGGATGCGGCAATACTTTTTTCAGATATTCTCACAATCCCAGACGCCATGGGTTTAGGACTGAGCCTGCACGAGGGCGAAGGCCCTAGATTCGCACGCCCGATCAACTCAAAAGCCGATGTTGATTCGCTTGGGGTTCCGGATCCGGAAGACGATCTCGGTTACGTCCTGGAGGCGGTTCGAGTAATTCGACATGAACTCGCAGATCGTGTGCCGTTGATCGGTTTTTCCGGAAGCCCCTGGACGCTTGCAACTTATATGGTGGAAGGCAGGAGTACACGGGATTTCGCAAAAATTAAAAATATGATTTATCGCGAGGCACCAGCTGCTCAAAAATTATTGGGTTTATTAAGCCAGTCTGTTGGGCTTTACCTCAAAGCCCAAGCACGAGCAGGGGCGCAAGTGCTTATGGTTTTTGATACCTGGGGCGGCGTTTTGGGACATGCCGAGTATCGAGAGTTTTCTCTTGATCCGATGGCTCAGGTGCTATCGGAACTGCAATCAGATCCGATTGCCTCAAAGGTGCCCACAATTGTCTTTACAAAAGGAGGCGGGCAATGGCTTCCTCAAATCGCTTCAATAGGTTGTGACGCGATCGGTTGCGATTGGACGACATCACTGGCGCAAGCCCGGTTAGCGGTGAAAGATCAGGTTGCGCTCCAGGGTAATCTCGATCCTGCAATACTGTACGCATCGCCAGAGCGAATTCGTTCGGCGGTCGCTGAGGTGTTAGCCGATTTCGGTTCTGGCCCGGGACACGTGTTTAATCTCGGCCACGGCGTAACGCCAGGCGTAAACCCCGACCATGTGAAGGTCCTGGTGGATGCGGTGCACGAGTTGAGTATTAAATCGCCCTGATTTTTTCGGGAGATATTTAATCTGGGACGGGTACCGTATAGTTCAGTGCCATTCGGCCGCCGTCTGCATAAATACACTGCCCCGTAATGTAAGACGAATCCTCACTGGCAAGGAAAAGCGCGATCTTGGCAATTTCGTCCACTTCGCCACAACGCCCCATTGGTGTCCTTGAGAGTATCGCGTTTCGCTTTTCATCATCCGACATCACCTGTTGAAGCATTTCGGTCAAAATACTGCCCGGTCCGATTCCGTTTACGCGGATACCCTTGTCGGCAAGTCCCATCGCCATGACGCGGGTGAGCTGGTCTAACCCGCCTTTGGACACGTTGTAGGGCAGGATCGTCGGGATTGTCATTACGCCATTAACAGAGGACATATTAATAATGCTCCCGCTTCCCGCTTTCGCCATATGACGTCCAACAGCCTGACTCATCAAGAATGCTCCCTTCAGATTTACGCTGAGGACAATGTCAAAATCTTCCTCGCTGATCTCCAAAACATCGCCGGTGCGAAGAATGCCCGCATTATTCACGCAAATATCAATTTGCCCGTTTTCGGCAATTATTTGCTCGACTGTTGTGTTTATTTCCTGCTTACTGGCAACATCGATGTGGAAGAAAGTGGCGCCAGGAACGCCATCGGCTGCAGTTCGACCAATCTGATCATTGATGTCGAGCATCATGACCCTGGCGCCTTCCGCTGAGAACCGCTCGGCAATTCCCAATCCAATGCCTTGAGCGGCTCCTGTAATCACGGCAACCTTATCTTTTAATCGCACTATTTTCTTCCTCTGATTTCGTCAAAGCCTATAGCCGCATTTTACTGGAGCGGGAGATGAACGTGTCACCTGAATAAAAACTCGGATGGCCTTGGTTTTATTAGTGTCGAGGTCTATCATCACTACCTGGGAAACGTAGTCGTTTGACCGGTTGTTACACTTAGCACGGTAGACGTAAGACGCATCGAGAAATCGTGTGTCGACATTATTGATTGTTTGATAACAGCCTAAATATTTAAGTGACTTAATTAGCCATATGAGACTAAGTGATCTTGCAAAACGGATAGGTGCTCGTTGTCATGGCGATTCTGATCTTGACGTTATCTCTCTTGGAACGCTTGAGGAAGCAGGCCCTAATCAAATCACCTTTCTCGGGGTCTCGACATCACGCGAAATGCTGGCGAGTTGCAAGGCAGGAGCGGTCATATTGAGGGAAGAAGATCTCGACAGTTGGCAGGGATCAGCGCTTGTCAGTGAAAATCCTCACTCGGCTTATGCGCTTACTGCGCGGGCGCTAGATACAACGCCTATGCCGCCGCCCGGTATTCACCAAAGCGCGGTTATCGCGGATAGTGTGAAGTTAGGTGAAGATGTATCAATTGGACCCAATTGTGTAATTGAGGAGAACGCTGAGCTTGGGGACCGGGTAATTATTGAACCCGGATCGGTCATTGGCGCCGATGTTGTAATCGGTTCAGAAACTCGCCTTTTTGCCAACGTGACGATCATGCACGGCGTCAAGATTGGCCAGCAGTGTTTTATCAAAAGCGGGGCAGTTCTCGGGAGTCACGGGTTTGGCAATACAAACGAAGACGGTCAATGGGTTCGCATTCCTCAGTTAGGCGGGCTAACAGTTGGTAATCGAGTCCAGATCGGCGCGGTAACGACTATCGACAGGGGCGCTATCGGTGACACCGTGATTGCTGACGGCGTGGTGATCGATAATCTGGTGCAAATTGGCCATAACTGTCAGATAGGGGAAGACACCGCAATCGTTTCCTGCGTTGGTGTTGCGGGCAGTGTGGTTATCGGTAAGCGCTGCATTTTGGCCGGTGCGGTTGGCGTGGCGGATCACGTCACCATTTGTGATGATGTGCATCTCACGGGCATGGCGATGGTCACAGGTTCAATCAACAAACCTGGGATGTATTCCTCAGGTACGGGCTTATTGCCGACTGGTGATTGGCGAAAAGCAGCAGTCCGATTTCGTCAGTTGGATGATCTCGCAAAACGCGTAAAAGCGCTAGAAGCCGAACGGGACCGGTAGTTAAATCGCGTCAGCGACCGCGAAATATTTATTTCCGGACCGTTTGTAATGAACTTGTAACATGAGTTTGTTGGAATTCGGTAAACAGAAACTGTCACGGATTTTTTGGTGGGAATAGCCAATATTTTAATCGTTGAAGACGATCGTGCGATACGTGAGATGCTTAATTTTGTGCTTTCACAAAATAACTTCAAAATAACAGAAGCCCAAGATGCTGAAAGTGCCCAACGCAGCATTCATGACTCAGTGCCTGATCTCGTTTTATTGGATTGGATGCTTCCTGGCCTAAGCGGAATCGATTTTGCGAAGCGTTTGAGAGGTAGCTCATTAACCGAAGAGTTACCTATCATTATGATCACCGCAAAAGGAGATGAATTAGATAAAGTTCGTGGTCTCGATGTCGGGGCAGATGACTATATTACAAAGCCGTTTTCACCTCGGGAGTTAATTGCCCGTATTCGCGCGGTACTTCGTAGAGGGGCACTGGGGCCGACTGAGCGCATCATTGAATATCAAGGTCTTGCTCTAAATCCAAATCTGTTTGACCTGAAGGCGAATGGTCGAAGGATTGAGCTCGGTCCGACAGAGTTCAAGTTACTCCATTTTTTAATGAGTAACCCTGGTCGAGTGTTCGGCCGGGAAAAACTTCTCGATCGCGTTTGGGGGGTCGATGTATATGTTGAAGAGCGTACGGTAGACGTAAGCGTTAGACGTCTTCGGAAATCTCTTGAGCCGCATGGATTTGATCAGTTAATAGAGACAATTCGTGGTGTGGGATATCGATTTTCTAGCGTGCCCCAGTGACCTCTATCACGCGATTAGTCCTTAAGGAGTTTGCAGTACTAGTCCTCTTAATTGTTGGGATCACTTTAGCAACGTCTTACTTTTTCTCCGCGGAAATCAATGTCGTCTTACTTTTTGCTTCCGGATTCATCCTGTATTTTTCACAGGCTCTTCTAGTCGCCAGTCTAGCGAGAGAAAAGTTACCTATTTTCTGGAGGCGAACTTTAACTCCAGTTGCGACTTATATTGTCGAGTCGATCGATGAAGCGAAGAATGAACGATTATTGCTTAATTGTGAGATAGATCGGTTAAAACTTAGAGCAACTAACAGAAAAAATAAAATGGCGACCCTCGTTAGAGATTTTCGAGACTCATTGTCGGTACTGCCAGATGCGATTATTGCGTTGGATCGAAATAACCGAATTGAGTGGTGGAACAAAGCCGCTGGAGACCTAATTGGGCTTTCAGGATCAATTGATCTGAAAAAGCGGATAGAGATATTTTTTCCTTCGGGAGAGTTCAGACGGTATATTGACAATGCCAAAGAAAGCGAGCCAGTTGAAATTGTTGCCCCGGCTTTTCCCGATAAACTTTTATCGGTAAGAGTTACGCCGTATGGAGATAACCAACGACTTTTCCAAGCCCAGGACATCACGCGGGTAAAGCAGCTTGAGCGCGTGCGACAGGATTTTGTCGCAAATGCGTCTCATGAATTACGTACGCCGTTAACGGTTATCCATGGTTATTTGGAAACATTAATTGATCAGGAAATATCCAACCCGGAGCAAACACGGAGTGCAATGGCGCAGATGTATAGTCAGACCACCCGAATCAAGGGAATTGTTGAGGATATGCTCACTTTAGCGAACCTCGAGAGGGGAGAAAAGCCTCGATCCGAATGGGTTGATATTGGCGACCTTATTGCCCAAGTTCGACTGGAGGCCCAAGCGCTAAGTGGTGAAAAAGACCATGAAATTTCGGTGGAGGAGCAGTACAGATGCGCTATTAACTGGAATCCACAGGAGTTACACAGCCTTATCTCCAATTTAGTTATTAACGCTGTTAAATACACACCGGCAAGTGGAGTCATTAAACTTCGGTGGGCGATAACAACTGAGGGGGGCTGCTTTTCGGTGCAAGATACGGGGATTGGGATCGAGAGAAGTCATTTATCCCGGTTAACAGAACGCTTTTATCGTGTTGATGTGGCACGGTCACGTGAATCGGGAGGCACAGGGTTAGGTCTCGCTATTGTGAAGCATGTTTTGGGTCGAATGGGCGGCGAACTCTCAATCACAAGCGAGCCCGAGCAAGGGAGTTGTTTCACTTGCACCTTCCCATCTGAACTTGTTCGGCAGATTCCCCAATGAGAGAATTCTGCTAATTGTCATAATTTTGTAATAAAAGCATTTTAGAGTGCGCTCAACCCTAACTCGATCGTCCGACCGATCGAAAAGATAAAAGAGATTATTTATGGAGTGGTTTGCAGATATTCCCGTTGCGCTGTGGGTAGCTGGAATCCTAGCGCTCTACATGGCTTGGGCGATAGGCGCGAATGATGTCGCTAATGCGATGGGAACCAGTGTCGGTTCGGGCGCACTAACTGTTTGGGGCGCGATTATCGTCGCAGCCATCCTTGAGTTTGCAGGTGCATTTCTCGCAGGTGGACATGTGACAGATACCGTGCGTAAAGGCATGCTGGATCTAAGCATGATTGGTCGCGACCAGCTCATTTATGGCATGTTGGGATCGCTGGCAGCAGCAGGCACATTGCTGGTGGTGGCAACTCGATTTGGTCTTCCCATCTCAACAACTCACTCAATCGTTGGCGCGATTGTGGGTTTCGGCGCGGTTGCGATTGGCCTGGATGCGGTCAAGTGGGGAAAGATCGCCCAAATTGTTTTGTCGTGGATTACCTCGCCATTATTAGCGGGCGTGATTGCTTTTTTTATTTTTCAGATTACACGCTACAAGGTTCTGGATAAGCCAGATCCGGTGGCGCAGATTCGAAAATTGGGTCCTGTCTTTTTCTTTTTTGTGTTTTTCATTATTGGACTGGTGACCCTGTTTAAGGGACTTAAACCACTGAAGCTCGATCTTAATTTGACACAGTCTTTGATTGGATCTGTGGGACTCGGATTGATTGGCGCGGGTCTTGGGGTGTTTTTCATCCGTCGGGTTAATCTAGGTGATAATGACCCAAAGCAACGTTTCAGCCGGGTAGAGCGAATTTTTGTCGTTCTGCAAATTCTGACAGCATGTGCCATTGCATTCGCGCATGGTTCAAATGACGTGGCTAACTCAATTGGACCTCTGGCCGCAATCTCACATGCTGTTCAAGGCATGGATCTTGGCAGCAAAGCACCTGTTGAGCCGTGGATGTTGGCGATCGGTGGTATCGGCATAGTGGTGGGTCTTGCGACTTGGGGTTATCGGGTCATGGAGACAATTGGCAAGAAAATTACCGAATTGACGCCCAGTCGCGGTTTTGCAGCAGAACTTGCCGCGGCAACGACTATCGTGGTGGCATCCCGGATGGGAATTCCAATCTCCACTACACATACACTTGTGGGAGCGGTGCTGGGAGTAGGGCTCGCGCGTGGGATAGGCGCGCTTGATTTAAGGGTAGTTGGAAAAATCATAGCGTCATGGGTGGCAACATTGCCTCTCGCAGCGGGACTATCGATTTTCTTCTTTTATTTCTTTAAGGGCCTATTGGCACCTTAGGAGGCTATTGTGGCTTGGATAGACAAACTGGTGAGTCGGTCACCCATTAAACCCATGCAGCAACATATGAATGTTGCCGTGTTGTGCGCTCGAGAGATCTTGCCTCTGCTTGACGCAATGGCAGCCGGCGACCTCGATGCGATTCGGGATCGCCGGGCAGAGATTGATCGACTCGAGCATGAGGCCGATGAGATTAAACATGAGATTCGCGCGCATACGCCGAAGCGTTTCATGATGGCGTTAGATCGGCGCACGATTCTTGAGATCCTTGATTACCAGGATTCTATTGCGGATATTACGCAGGATATTGCAGAACTCGCCGATCAGCGAAACATGCATCTGCCTGAGGTGATGAAAGAACCGGTTATGTCGCTAGCCAAAAGTGTGGTGACCGCATGCGAACAGGGTCAAAGAATCATTGATGAACTCGACGAACTCGTTGAGACTGGGTTTGGAGACGCGGAAGTACGTCGGGTTGATGAGATGATTCTAGAGTTGGGGCGATTAGAAACCGAGACTGATCGCCAGTTAGATATGGCGGCCAGAAAATTATTTGAAATCGAGAGCGATCTCGGTGTGGCAACAATTTTCTGGCATCAGGTGCTGCGCCAGATTGCAACGCTTGCCGATTTATCAGAGCGAGTGGGGAACCGTCTGAGATTGTTAATGGCAAATTAGCGATTACGCTCTGAGGATCTTGGATTTTGGGTCGTTTTTAAAAGCCAGGCCATCAAAAAAGTTGCAAGAATCGCGCCGATGATTTGGGCGCCAATAAATGCTGGGGCGCTCAGGGGTGAAATGCCGCTAAAGGAGTCGGTCAGGCTTCGCGCAATGGTGACCGCAGGATTAGCAAAAGACGTGGAGGCGGCAAACCAGTAAGCTGCGGTAATAAATAGCGCGACTGCAGCTGGCACTGCATTGGGTTGCCAACGAATTGTCCCGATAATGGTCGCCACCAGTCCAAAGGTGGCGATTCCTTCGGAAAGCCATTGACCACCACCTGATCGTATCTGCGCTGAAACTTGAATGGGGGATTCGTTGAACATCAGGTGAGCAATAACCGTCCCGAAGATGCCCCCAGCTACCTGAGCCGCGATATAAACCAGTGAATGGGACCCCGAGATCTTCCGTTGGATGAAAAAAGAAATCGTGACTGCCGGATTCAGGTGGGCGCCAGAGATCGGGCCTAGCATTGTGATCAGTACAAACAGAATAGCACCCGTTGGGATGGTGTTTCCCAGTAGCGCGAGCGCCACGTTACCGCCTGAAAGGTTTTCAGCCATGATCCCGGATCCAACGACTGTTGCCACAAGCAAACAGGTGCCCAGTCCTTCTGAAACGGCTCGACGATCGATCGAGAATTGAATTGTCATCATCGTTTTTAGGGAATCACAGAATAAAAGCGGGAGAACGTAACTATCATCATGTCGTTTGCCAGAACGGATAGACTCATTTTAACGGTCTTACTAGGTTGCGTATGATTTTCAAATTTCAAAAAGTATTTTTATCTGGCTAGCGCTCAATTGTTCGAAAAATACTCTGGAGAGAAACAGCGGAATCGCAAGCGATGATCTTTTTATCTATCAGGTAGATTAAAGAGGCAAAAATCGAGCGACTGGCGGCCCCGATGAGTCGGGGATCAATCTGGGGATAAAGCGGTTCGACCATTTCTGAAATAGACAGCGGTCCTATCTCGAGCAGAGCGACGATATCCTTTATTCGTTTAAGTCGATGCGCGATTAACGATTCAACAAATATTTTCGGATCGCCAATGGGAGGGCCGTGGGTTGGCCAGTAGCAGTGATCGGAGCGAGTCAGCAGTTTTTCCAGACTGTTAATGTAATCTGACATATTCCCGTACGGTGGAATCACAACACTGGTGGACCAACCCATGACGTGGTCACCCGTAAATAAATCACCCGTTTTTGGGAGTGCAAAGCACATATGGTTGCTCGTGTGGCCCGGCGTGTGAACGCATTCGATTTCCGCTAGGCCTGCCCTGATGGTGTCACCCTCTTTAACTTTCACATCAGGCGTAAAACTGACGTCTACTCCTTCTTCACCAGAGTCACCATCAATACTCTGATGCGTTCCGTGTGGACCGAATCCATAGGTGGGCGCATCGGTGAATTTTTGTAGTAAGCGTGCGCCGGGAGAGTGATCCATGTGACAGTGGGTGACAAGAATCCGGGTAATGGTTTCCCCCTGGAGACTTTCGACAAGCATATTAATATGAGTTGAATCTGCAGGGCCTGGATCAATTACAGCAACATCGCCCTCGCCAATCACGTACGTTCCTGTCCCGTGAAACGTGAATGCACTCGGATTGCGTGCGGTCAATCTTCTAATACCCGGGCCAACTCCTTCAAGAACGCCATACTCAAAATCGTGGTGCGTAAGAAAAGAAGGATGTGCCATTATCTGACCTACGTATGTAACAACCAGAGCTGCGCGTTCGGATCAAATTCCTCAAGAGGCGAAAACCTCTCCTTATAGGACATCTTGCTGCAGTCTGAAATCCAATAACCAAGATACAGATAATCATGGCCGGCCGACAAGGCAAGATCAATCTGTCGAAGAATAGCAAACGTGCCAAGACTTCGGTGATCTTCGGCAGGCTCGAAGAATGTATAAACTGCCGATAGACCGTCAACGACACGATCGAGTACCGATACTGCAAGCAGTCGATCTCCATCGCGAAGTTCCATCATAAAAGAGTCGATTTCAGAGCTGGTCATAAACTGTTGATATTTGACCGGATCGGAATCATCCATGCCGTCCCCTCGGTGGCGGGCGGATTGATAGGCGCGATAGAGTGAGAAATGCTCCTCTTTGAACTGGAGCGGGGCGAGTAGCAGAGAAATATTATCGTTTCTTTTGATGATTCGTCGAAAAGATCGACGCAACTCAAAATCTTTTACTCGAATTCGAACTGATCGGCAGCGTGAGCATGATGGACAATGAGGACGATAATAAAGAGTGCCGTTACGCCTGAAACCATTATGGATCAGAGTGTCATAAAGATGATTCGTAACCTGGAACTTGGGATCAATCAGAAGATTGGCAGCCGTTTCTCTCGGGATGTACGGGCATCGATGGTTAGTCGACTGGTAGAGGTCGGGTTCGGAACGAACTTTGGTCATAACAGCTCTGAACCTGCTTTTGAGTGCGTCCAGTGATGTGGCGCCACAGGCACCTGGATTGCTCTCTCAAGCATTTTTGAAAATTGATTGCGAGGAATGCACTTTGCGCCGAGTGAGTCGAGATGCGATGAGCGTACTTGGCAATCAATAAAATGATATTCCCAGTTCGTGAGCAGCGTCGAGAGTCCCACTAACGCTGTTTTAGAGGAATCGGTCACGCGAGCAAACATACTTTCGCCAAAAAATGCTTTGCCAATAGAGATTCCGTACAAACCGCCCACCAGCTTACCGTTTTGCCAGGTTTCCACGCTGTGGGCGTGACCCCGGCTATGAAGGGCGGTATACGCGTCGCGCATTTCCGTTGTGATCCAGGTTCCTTTTTGCTGCTCTCGATCCTTGGCGCATTCTTTGACCACATCGACGAATGCTCGATCAGTTGTTATCCTGAAACCACGATTTCTGATATTTTTTTTCAAGCTCCGGCTGATTCGGATTTGGGAAGGCAATAGAACTGCTCGTGGGTTTGGAGACCACCATAATATCGGTTGATTTCCGCTGAACCACGGAAAGATGCCTCTTCGATAAGCGCTCAGGATACGATCAGGACACAGATCGCCTCCAATTGCCAGCAGGCCCTCTGGCGAGGCGGCGTCAAGCGGCGGGAAGTCATAGTCAATTGGTGAGTGAGACATTGTCTCGTCATTTTAGCATTGGCAATCGGCCTATTCCGTCTGCTTGAATGGAGAGTGCGACTCCAGCATTTGAGTATATTCCGCCAGATGATCCTGCTCGTTCAAGGTGAACTGCTTTACAGCCTCATGGAAACCCGGGTTCACCAACCAGTGCGCAGACAACGTCTTTTGTGGTGTAAGGCCCCGGCTCAGTTTGTGTTCGCCCTGAGCGCCCGCTTCAAATCTGAGCAGTTGATGTTCAATGCAATATTCAATTGGCGTGTAATAACAGACTTCAAAATGTAGATCGGTCACATGCTCTAACGCTCCCCAGTATCGACCATACAATGTATTTTTGCCCCGGAGAAAAAATCCACACGCGAGGTCTTTATTATCTTTCGATGCCACGAGCATTTGGACCGAGTTTGGTAACGCTTGAATTAGATTTTCAAAGAAAGACGATGTCAGATAGGCATAGGAGCCATGTTCCCTAATAGTATTTTGATAACACGCGTATAGCAGATTCTTATGCTGAGTCGTAATATCCGGCCCGTCGACCCAGGTCAGTTGAATACCTTGATCCTTAACGCGTCTTCTTTCACGAATGATATTTTTTCGTTTTTTAGATGAAAGTGCGCTCAGGAAATCATCAAAATCCTGATACCCGGGGTTATGCCAATGAAACTGTCGACCTTCTCGGGAGACGAAATTATTCGCAGTCAGAGCGTCGAGGTCGTTTGTGTTACAAAAAATACAGTGTACAGACGAGACTTTGAGTTTTTCAGCAATTGTGGGAAGCGCGCCTGCGATGTGCGAGCGAATTGCCGCACTATCATGATCAGGATGGCTGATGATTCGGGCGCCAGAAACGGGTGTGAACGGAACAGCAATCAGCAGTTTGGGGTAGTACGACATTCCCGCCCGCTCATAAGCGTTCGCCCAAGCCCAGTCAAAAACAAATTCACCGTACGAATGATTTTTAAGATAGCACGGCGCGCCGCCTATCAATTGACCATCGATGCTTGCCGCAATATGACAGGGCGCCCACCCGGTTTCGCTGATGCAACTGCCACTGTCTTCCAACGCCCGGAGAAATTCATATTGCAGGCTGGGATCATCTTCAGGCACCATCATGTTCCACTGGCGCTGGTCAAGAGCGGTTATCGAAGGATTTGTTGTTAAGATGACCCGCTCAGCCTTATGATTAGACTGTTCTTTATTAGTCATCTTTAAATCGACATCTTTACTTCCAATATCCAATGAATCCTCTCTCTATTGCGGTTGCGCAGCCCAATTTTACCGTTGGCGATGTCAAGAAAAATCTGGCCAAGATCACGGATTACGTGGATCGTGCCAAAAAAGAATTAGGGTGCAGGGCGATCGTTTTTCCGGAGCTATCTCTGACCGGGTATCCACCTGAGGATCTTCTACTCAGGACGGACTTTTTACAGCAGGTTGACGACGCGCTGCTCGAATTAGTGGCGAGAATAGATGATATCTATGTCATTGTGGGGCATCCACTGCGCGATAACAATCAGTTGTTTAATGCGGCATCGGTCATTTACCGGGGCAAGTCGATTGCCTCCTACCGAAAAAGAGAGCTGCCGAATTTTGGCGTTTTTGATGAAAAACGTTATTTCAGTGCAGGGCATACACCTTGCGTTGTTGATATTGATCACTGCAAAGTCGGTTTAACTATTTGTGAAGACATCTGGCATCGCCAGCCCGCTGCGGACAGTGTCGCCGCTGGCGCGCAGTTGATTGTTAACCTGAATGCGTCTCCCTTTAATATTGATAAAGCACGTGAGCGCGAGGCCCAGGTCGTTTCGGAGCGTGCACGGGAGGTCGATGTGCCCATTGTTTATGTCAACCTCGTTGGTGGACAAGACGAACTGGTGTTCGATGGTGGATCGTTTATTGTTAACTCGAAGGGTCAAACGATAAGCCGGGGGCATTTTTTCGAAGAGGACTTGTTTCGTGTGGGGATTAATGACTCACCTGATGACAATCGTGCAAGACAAGTCTCATTGCTTTCAAACGAGGAGAGTGTTTATCAGGCACTTTGTTTGGGTGTAAAAGATTACGTCCACAAAAATGGATTCTCTGGCGCTGTTCTCGGACTGTCGGGGGGTATCGATTCGGCCCTGACCTTAGCGATTGCGGCAGATGCTCTTGGAAGTGAAAACGTACAGGCTGTCTTAATGCCGTCTCAGTTTACGAGAGCGATGAGCATTGAGGATGCACAAGCGCAAGCACTCTCTTTGGGTGTTGCATATGAATTGATTTCTATCGAACATCTGGTCGAATCCTATCGCCTTGCGCTCGATCCGCTATTTGCAGGACTTCCAAAAGATACAACTGAAGAAAATCTTCAGTCAAGAATTCGCGGCAATCTGTTGATGGCGATTTCCAACAAAACGGGCAAGATTGTTCTTACGACGGGCAATAAAAGCGAGATGGCGGTCGGATATGCGACTTTGTATGGAGACATGGCAGGCGGATTTGCCGTGATCAAGGATGTGCCCAAAACCGTTGTGTTTGCGCTCGCACGATATCGTAATCAGCTGAGTGCGGTGATTCCCGAGCGGGTGATTACTCGACCCCCGTCGGCGGAGCTGGCGCCCGATCAGGAGGATACTGATAGCCTTCCACCATACGAGATTCTCGACCCCATTCTTGAAGATTTCATCGAGAATGATTTGTCGCCCGCTGAAATTGCGTCAAAAGGTTTTGATCGCGGAACCGTTGACCAAATTGTCCGAATGGTCGTTCGTAATGAGCATAAGCGCCGACAAGCACCTCCCGGTGTCAGGGTTACGCGTCGGGCCTTTGGTCGAGATCGACGATATCCGATTACGTCAGGATTTAGTTGAGATAACGACTCTCAGGAAAGTTCAGTTCGAGCACTCGAGACGTGTCGTCATAAAGTTCGACAAGACCCATCCGTTTATACGCGAGCATCATCACGCCAAGAGCGTCCTCGACGGACGATGAATTTTGGTAAGTCTCCAGAATAAACCGCGCTCGGTTGACCGCAGCGACGTCGGCACCCATCGCATAGTAATACTGCGCGACTTCAGCCTCATGTGCGGCAAGTACGTTGATAATATAGATTAGGCGCTTGCGCGCTTCCGGGGCGTAACGACTGTCTGGAAAGCGTGAAATCAGCGACTGATAAACCGAGAACGCCTCTTGAACGGGCTGGATGTCATTGTTAGCAGGATTGACACCCGAAATGACATCAAGCCATCCGTCCGGCGGCTCGAAAAGCGATAAGCCTTTGAGATAATAAGCATAGTCCACATTGGGATGTGTTGGATGCATCCGAATAAATTGATCTGCACTTGATGCGGCCAAGGCAGGCTCGCTATTTTTTAAATAAGCGTAGGCGATATCCAATTGGGCTTGTTCAGCGTATCGTCCGTAGGGAAACCTGCCGAGCATTTGACGATAGGTCGCAATGGCGCCCGACCAGGCGCTGTCGGCCATTTGTGCTTGACCCTCATTCATGAAGTCCTCGACGGTCCAAGTAGCGGTTTCATCGGCAACTTCCAGAATAGAGCATCCAGAGCCAATTAAAATGATAATGGCGGCAAAACACCCTTTTGAAAGAGTGCCAAGATGATAATGTAAAAGTCTTGAGATCATTTCGCCCTATTATACTTTTGAAAACCATTCGAAAAAGATCGCAATTGTGACTAACTCAGATGAATCAAATGACGTATTAGTGGGGGCAATCCCTGAATCTGCTAGCGGGTCTCGACTGGATAAGGTGATGCCGTCTGTTTTTCCGCCTTATTCCCGCTCACAGCTCCAAGTGTGGTTAAAGCAAGGGCGGATTCTGATGGGCGATCGTATTCCCTCGCCGCGCTTGATTGTTTCAGGGGGAGAGGTTTTAAGTCTGGCTGTGCCCGAGCTGCCATCTCTTAAATGGGCGCCGGAGGATCTCCATCTCTCAATTGAATATGAGGACGCCGATTTGGTCGTTATTAACAAACCGGCTGGCCTGGTGGTTCATCCAGGTGCGGGCAATGGATCCGGAACATTGGCGAATGCCATTTTGTATCGATATCCGAATACCGCTTCATTGCCGCGCGCTGGAATTGTTCATCGCCTTGATAAAGATACCAGTGGTTTAATTGTGGTTGCACTCAGCGAACGTGCGCGAGGATATTTAATTCAAACACTTGAACGCCGCGAAGTTGTGAGAGAGTATCTTGCCGTGGTTAACGGTTGCCCCATTAGCGGGGGTAATATTGATGCCCCGATCGGCAGGCATCCTAGAGATCGAATTAAAATGGCGGTGACTGAAACCGGCAAGTCTGCTGAAACCCAGTATCGAGTGCTCAAGCGTTTTCGTTCCCATAGTTTGTTAGGACTTAAGTTAAAATCTGGCCGAACACATCAGATTCGGGTCCACATGACGCATCTTGGATTCCCCTTGGTGGGTGACTCTCTTTACGGGAGTCGCGTTCGAATACCCTCTCAAGCGTCAGATCAAGTAATCGATGCACTGCGAAAATTTGGACGCCAGGCACTCCACGCCACCCAGCTAGGGTTCGATCATCCCGTTTCCGGTGAATCCCTTCTTTGGACGAGTCCGATGCCTGCAGATATGGATTTGCTGACAAAAGCGCTTTCGGAAGATGCAGAGCAAACCTGTTTCTGACGAGTTGATGAGTTGGATCGAGCCTAATTGGCCGGTACCACGGTGGATTAGAGCATTAACGACCGAGCGTGCGTATGCCGATGCCTCTGATCCATTGAGCGGGTTTAATCTGGCTCAGCATGTGGGCGATGCAACGATGAGAGTGGAATCTAACCGGCGGCTGTTGAAAAAAGGTTTAAATCTGGCTGTAAATCCGTTTTGGTTAGAGCAGGTGCATGGGACCGAGATCACGAATCTTGACCAACCTGATCCGCGAAAGCGGGCAGATGGTAGCTTTACTTGCCGTTCTGGTGTCGTAAGCGTGATTTTGACCGCTGATTGCGCGCCTATCTTTCTCACCGATCGGCAGGGCACTTTTGTCGCGCTTTTGCATGGGGGCTGGCGGGGCATTGCCGCCGGTATTATCGAAAAAGCGCTCGCTTTGATGCCGAGCGACAGCCGGGAAATTATTGCATCGGTCGGCCCGACGATTGGACCTGATTGTTTTCAAATTGGCCGTGAGGTTAAAGATAAATTACTGGTTTCGCACGAAGATGAAATATTTTTTCTGGCAGATGGTGACAAGTTCTTTGCAGACCTACCCAGTTTGATCGTAAAGCGTCTTGAGCGTGCTGGTGTTTATGCTGTTAGTTCGAGCGATCATTGCACGTATTCTGATGAACGGCGCTGGTATTCATATCGCCGACAGGGGCAGTGTGGACGAATGGCGTCTCTGATCTGGATTGATCGATCGACTCAATAATGAATTCAATAAAAAGGCGGGGCTAAGCCCCGCCTTTTTGGACAACTTTTAGAAAGATCTTACTTAAGGTTTGGCTGTGCTCAGGCCTAAGATCTCCCAATCCTGCATGCCGCCCCGATACCACTTGATTTTGTGGGCAGGATATCCAAATTTGAGCAAGTTTTTGATATTGTTCGGCGATTGACCGCACCACATGCCGTTGCAGAACATGACTGCAGTTTTGGCATCGGAGAAGTCAAAAAGACCTTCGCTTTCAGTCACATTAAAAACCGACTGCATAATCTCGGCGATATCAATTGGAGTCGCCCCTTTAGCCGGATTCAGACTGGTCCAAGGCACGTTGATCGCGCTTGGAATAGTGCCCTTCGCCACCCAGTCCGGGGTTCGAGAGTCGATGACAATAATTGAAGAGTCACCATTGCTCATCATCTCGGCGTAATGCATGAGTTCACGCTCTGCGATTGTTTCGACGCCCGGCGCCAAGACAGCGGGCTGAATGCAAAAAGGCGGGCAAGGACGCGAAGTTTTTGCGAATGCCGGATTGACAGTATTCTTATTGTCCTGGTTACGCGTGATATCAGTTGAGGTTCCGTTATGGGTCACGGTCACTTCCATCTGATCGCCCCAGATACCAACCGGCTTGTTTGCAGAGACAGGCCCTAACAGCGCCATGCTCAGCATTCCTCCGAGTACTATTTTGAGAGTCTTCAAACTAATCTCCTTTGGTTATGGTTAAGGTGGTTACAGCAAACTTTCGAACTCATCTTGTTTTGAATCCTAGTCGCACTCAGGCTCCTGACAAATCTCTTCGTCCGGGCGTGTCTCACACCATGTGACACAAGCATTTTGATTTGCTTCGCACCAGGCGTCCGCATCTCCCCCCGCGGGAGGACCATCTGCAAGCGATGCAGTCGAAGCGAGCAAACTGCTGGCAAGAAAAAACATGACGACGTTCGATTTTTTTGGCATTTTGCTTCTAGGAATATTGGTTAATCTTTAAAATGTATTGAAAACGCTAAACTATTGCTAGTCCGGGATGTGATCTCGCTAATGTTATTTGGGATATCCTAAAATATAAATAGTAATACTTATGAAACGCAATCTACTAATTCGATCAGTGCTTTTGGCTTGGTTTATTAGCGTGAGCCCGATTTTCTTACTGGCTGCGCCCATTGAATATGAACTAGTCGATATTTATGGCGAAAATAAGCGAATTTCCGACTATCAGGGGCGGTTATTGCTCGTGAACTTTTGGGCGACCTGGTGTGGGCCATGTATTCAGGAGATTCCGGATCTCATTGAATTTCGCAACACGTTCGGCGACAGGATTGAAGTCATTGGTATCGCTTTCGAAAAAACACCGGTTGATCAGATTCGGGACTTTGCTGAGGAACTCAACATAAATTATCCAGTGTTGTTGATTGGCGATGAGCCGCTCGTCCCGATGGAGCCGTTAAAGGGCCTGCCCTCAACGTTTTTTTTATCGCCGACCGGTGAACTTCTGAAAACGCATGTAGGGCCCGTAACGACAAATCAACTTGAACGCTGGTTATTGGAGTTTGATGCTCAGGTCGAAAACTGAAGACTTAGGTCAATTGCTTTTATATCTTTGGTGATTTGACCGCAAGATATAAAGTTCACGCCGGTGCCTGCAATTGCTTTAATGGTCTGCAAGTTAACGTTACCCGAGGCCTCTAATTCGACCTGTCCGTTATTTAATGCGACGGCCTTTTCTAGATCCGTATTTGAAAAGTTGTCGAGCAATATGCGTTTGGCGCCAGCGTCAAGCGCTTGCGAAAATTCACTGAGATTTTCAACTTCAATTTCAACAAGTGCGACACCTTTTGGATTTTTTAACGCAAGATCTATTGCGTTTGCGATAGAGCCTGCGGCGCGAATATGGTTTTCTTTGACTAAGATGCCGTCATAAAGCCCCATTCTGTGATTTACACCCCCACCACACCGGACCGCATATTTCTGGGCCGCTCTCATGCCGGGAAGGGTTTTCCGGGTGTCTAGTAATTGCGCACGAGTGCCAGCAATTTGATCGATCATTGCTCGGGTTGCGGTTGCGGTTCCTGATAGCGCCTGAGCGAAATTTAAGGCCGTTCGCTCTCCTGTCAGAAGGGCGCGTGCCGGGCCTTTTACAGTGCACCAGGTCTGCATTGCCGTAATGGGCTCTGAATCTTGCAGAAGAAATTCAACCTCAATACTGGGATCGAGTTGTTTGAAGACTGCGGTAATCCACGGGCCGCCGCAGACAATTGCTGGCTCACGACTGATTAATGTCGCAGTGAAGACCTGATTGGCATCAACCAGCATGGCTGTTAAATCGCCATCGCCGACATCTTCAGCAAGCGCTTCGCGGACTTGTAAAGCAATGCCTTCTGGGTGCTGTGGTGAATTCATAATGTTCTCGAAATGCCTATTTAAAGGTAATTTTGCTTTGGCGTGTGGCGGACTTTGGGGTTTAATTTTTTAATTTTACCCCCATCTTTACTAAGGTAAAAATAAAGACATCGGTTAATCGCCTCGCAGATCGACCGACTGTAAGGAGTAGATTGATTATGAGAATGGATAAATTAACAAATAAGTTTCAAGCGGCGATATCGGATGCGCAGAGTATGGCGCTAGGTCGGGACCATCAGTTTATAGAGCCAGCTCACCTCATGCTGGCGTTATTGGATCAGGAAGGTGGGAGTTCGCGCTCACTTTTGATGCGATCGGGCGTGAATATCAATCGTCTGCGTTCCAGTCTTGGCAATGCCTTGGATCAGTGCCCCAGAGTTGAAGGCATCGGTGGGGATGTCCAGATTTCACAAAATCTTATGCGAGCTTTGAATCTGACGGATAAGCTGGCCCAGAAACGCGGTGATCAATTTATCTCGAGCGAGCTTTTTATATTGGCAAGTATTGAAGATAAAGGGCCAATGAAAGAAATATTGAGCGCAGAAGGGGTTAGCAAAGACGTCATCGAGAAGGCAATTGACGATATCAGGGGCGGCGAGACCATAAATGACCCAAATGCGGAAGGCCAGCGCGGGGCTTTGGATAAATACTCGATCGATCTGACTGAGCGTGCCGAACAGGGTCGTTTAGATCCTGTAATTGGACGCGATGAAGAAATTCGGCGAACGATTCAGGTGCTCCAGCGCCGGACTAAAAATAATCCAGTTTTGATTGGAGAGCCCGGCGTCGGAAAAACGGCAATCGTAGAGGGTCTGGCGCAGAGGATTGTTAATGGCGAAGTGCCTGAGGGTGTGCGTGGCAAGCGTTTGTTATCTCTGGATATGGGTGCACTAATCGC
>Ga0222718_10001333_pt1 | contig 23896 bp, 23 predicted proteins | sample C33_27DmetaG_FD_165045 | JGI IMG/M metagenome (GOLD analysis project Ga0222718, IMG submission 165045) | Estuarine water microbial communities from San Francisco Bay, California, United States - C33_27D | ecosystem: Environmental > Aquatic > Marine > Unclassified | place: USA: California...
AAATAACATCTCAAACAAACAAAATTATTCTTATTGGAGATGAAGAAGTAAGATCTCTTTCTAAAATTAACAATGTAGATTTTGTTAATTTCAAAAATTATCTAGAAAATGATGAAATAAAATATTTGAAATCTTATTTTAAACCTTATAACTCTACTGATGAAAAATATGTTTGGCTATGGTACTTGAGGGTATTTATAACTAAATTATTTATGGAAGAAAATCAGATACAAAATATTTTTCATATTGATAGTGACAATATACTTTTTGAGAATATTAACAACTTAGCTTTTAGTGAAGATAATGCATATTTAGTAAGTAATAACTTTGATAACCCTTTTCATATGACGGCAAGCATTCATTCGTCGCTATTAAATACAAACTTTTTTAATGAATTTGTAAAGCTTTACGATGATATTTTTATTTCAAAAAATAAGTTTCACTTGATTGAAGAGAAAATTAAATATCATCAAACATCAGGTTCTGGTGGTATCTGTGATATGACTCTTTTTTATTTGCTTGAGAAACTTGAGTTAGTAAAAGTGCAAAATCTCATGCTTCCAATTTTGAGTCATGATAATGAAAAGTATATTTTTATGAATGACATAAACGACCCTGAGGGATATCATCAAAAAAAACAATACAAAATGAACTATAAAGGTCTCATTAAAACATATAAAAATAAAAAAAATAGTAATGTTAGTATCTTTGATAGATATGATGAAAACTTTATCAATGTTGCAAACATCCACTACCAAGGTAAAGCAAAACGTTTTTTAAATCAGCAAGCCCTGAATAAATTTACTGTTAGTAGTTCTTAAATTTGTACTTAATTTTGATTAACGATTTTGCTATAAAATCATTTATCAATTTAATAACAATTATTTTTTTGTTAATTGGAAATTCAATTAATCTTTTTTTTAATTCAGATTGAAAAATTGATTTTAATTTAATAATACCTAAATAATGTGAAAATAATTTTTTTTGTTGACTACTTAGCTCATGTTCAAATTTATATACCAACCGTCCCAAAGCAAGTAAATAACAATAAGAAATATTTGATTTTTTTACGTTTAATGTCATAGAATCCTCACCTGCCCATGAGTTAGCTAATGCTTTTTTAAGAATAAAAGTGTTCGAATTATCAAAGCTGCCATAATAGTTCATCAAAAAATCAAAACCAAATAAGTGCTTTGTGCATTCCCAATGTTCAAGTGAGAATTTGAAACTTTCAATAAATTTTGATGAAACCATTAGAGTTGCAGTCGGAGTAACAGGTAAAATGGAGCTTCTATTAATGAATGAATCAATTACTTCATCTTGTAACATTAAACCGTCTTTAAGACTATAGTAATCTTGTTCAACATTTCCATTAGTCTGATGTATATTAATATTAGTCACGATGGTCTCTGAATTATTTTTATCTAAATGATAAATACATTCACTTATAAAATTACTACTTAACCAATCATCATCACATAAGAATTTAGCATAATTTGTTGATATCTTTTTAGAGCCAATTATCCAATTATCTATTGGAAACTTTGAATCTTTGTTATAAATGTATTCAATGTTTCTATTTTCAGTTTTTGAAAGGTTCAATAAAAAAGTTTCACATAAATCCCTTGTTTTAGTGTTCTCAGAACTATCAACCACTATACAGTTAATACTTCCTTCATAATCCTGACTTAATACTGAATCTATGCATCTTTTGATAAGCTTGGGACGGTTTACAGTTGGGATAATTACAGTAACACTTTTTAATTCCATGTTTGTTTATTTTATTACAATAAAAGTTCTATATATTTATTAAGATTAAAAATATGAACAAAATAAATCTAAATGAATACACCATGTTAAAGAAAACACTATCAGGAATTTTAGATAATGTTAGTTCTTTAGAGATTGAAAAATTAATAGAATCAACTTATTGTACGAATAATTCTGAATCTTTTGATGAGTTGCTGTCTTGGTTTACAGATATAAAAAACAATCTTTCAGCTAGTGTAGAAAAAATAAATTTAAATGATTTAGTTTCTTGGTCGTCAGATGAGGGTGGTAATTATAAACATGAATCAGGAAGATTTTTTGAGATTTTTGGCCTTAGAATATTAAATTCTGCCACAAGAGAAGTAGGTTTAGGTGGGTGGGATCAGCCAATCATTTCTGAAGTTGACTTCGATGGTGGTATATTAGGATTGCTTAGAACTAACATCCAGGGGCTACCTCATTATTTAGTAGAAGCTAAGTTTGAGCCTGGAAATTATGAACTTATACAACTAAGCCCCACTCTTCAGGCAACTTTCTCAAACATAAAAAAAGCACACAGAGGATCTGAACCTAAATATTATGAATTCTTCAAAGACTATGAAAGTAGTGAAAATTTCATATTTAAGCAATGGCTATCTGAAGATGGTGGTCGTCTTTTCAATAAAAAAAATCTTGGATTAGTTAGAAATATTGAGTTTGAACAAATTAGTGATTTAGATAATAATTTTAAGTGGGTAAGTAAGTTCCAGATTAAGCAGTTTATAAATCAAGGACCTTATGTCAACCCTCACCTTGCTAGGTTAATTTTTTTATAATTTGAAATAGCTGTCAAAAACTTCAGAAATATATTTAAAGTCTTCATTTTTAAGGTTTGTGTGAAATGGTAGCCTAACAATTCTTTTTCCGTATGTTTCTGTATTATATAGTTGCTTATCAAGTTTTAACTTTTTACCCATGACAGAATTATGCAGAGGGACATATCCGATATAACAATTAACATCTTTAGATTTAGTAAATTTTATAAAATCAGAAGCCATTTTATTTGTATTAAATATAAGAAAAAAAGAGTGATTATTATGACTGCTATTATTTGAATATTTGGGAAGTTTAAAGAAAGAACTATATTCTTCAGAAGAGAAAAGGTTTGTATAAAATTCATACACTTTTTTTCTCTTTTTATTTATAACGTCATAATCCTCCAATTGAGCATAAATTAAAGCTGCTAGTAAATCTGGAACTTGAAAACTAGACCCTATCTCTACCCACTGATATTTATTTTTTAGGCCTGCAACTACCTTGGTCCTATCAGTACCTCGTTCATATATAAATTTTGCTTGTTCAAAATACTTTTTTTCATTAACCGAAATAAGTCCTGCGTATCCCCCATGAATATTTTTTGTGTGATGAAATGAGAATGCGGATAAATTTCCAAAAGTACCTACATTTTTATTTTTCCATCGTGTACCCAGTCCTTGAGCAGCATCTTCAATTAAAAATCCTTCTCTTTTAAAATCTATGTATCCCTCCATATCTACAGGAAATCCTGCATAATGAACTGGAACAAGAATATTTTTTTGAGCTATTTTTACAGATTTTTGAAAATCTATCATAAAGTTTTCTTTATTAATATCTAAAAATTCAAGATTAAAACCAGCTCTAACAAATGCATTTGCAGTAGATGAGAATGTATATGATGGTAAAAAAACTTTTTTATTTGGAAAAGAACTTTTTGCAATTAACGCACTTAACTCTAAAGCGCCTGTTCCACTGTGGGTAATGAGTGTATTCTTGAGTCCGTAATTTAAAGAGAGGTAATTTTTAACTTTAGAGTGAAATATTCCTTCTGAGTAGTAATTGGCATTTAGAGACTGGTTAATATACTTTTTTATCTTTGCTGACTCAAAGGGTTCCTGGAAATTTATTTTTCTATTCATGGTTAAAGTAAAGAATTTAATAAGTTCTCAGAATATTCAGATCCCTTAATAGTTGAAATATACTTTTCTAAAGATGTTTGATTAATCCAATTGTTTCTATAAGCTATCTCATGCGGAGAACAAACTAATACATCCTGTCTTTCCTGGATTGTCCTGACAAATGAAGAGCAGTTGAAAAATGCTTCTGTTGTACCCATATCAAACCAAGCAGTACCTCTCCCAATGTCAAAATGTTGTAAATTGTTTTCTAAATATTGATTTACTATATCAAGAATTTCATATTCGTTTCTGTTTGATGGAGAGGAGTTTTTAAAATAGTTTTGAAAATTATGATCAAAGATGTAAAGGCCTATTACTGCTTTGTTTGAAATGTATTCTTTTGGTTTTTCAATTAAAGATTTAATATTGTTGCTATCGTCAAAATTAATTACCCCAAAGTTTTCAGGATTCTTTACTTTTTGATGGAAAATAGTAGAAGTCACAGTATTTTTATATATATGTTCTAAATTAGTAAAGAAATTTTGACCAAAGATAAAATTGTCTCCTAAAACAGTTATGAATTTTTCATACTGAGAAACATCTAATGCTTTAGAGATTGCATCTGATATTCCCGATGGAGCATCTTGTAAGGAATAGTTAATCTCTACTCCAAACTCTTCTCCGTTTCCTAATAGTTTTTTGAATGCATCTATATCTTTTGGATCACAAACTATTGTTATATCCCTCATACCTGCAAGTAGTAAAGTTGAAAGCGAGTAGTAAATCATAGGTTTGTCATATATTGGTATTAAGTGTTTGTTAATATATTTAGTCGTCGGAAATAGTCTTGAACCATATCCTCCACAAAGAAGTATTCCACCCATTTTCATGTGATAGTTAAACTAGTCCTTTCCTTTTTTTTCTCTTATTTTTTAAGATATTTTGATATGAGTCTTTCCACCATTCATTATTAGCAATGTACCAATTAACAATATTCTCTAATTCTTCATCAAATTGAGCTACCGGTTCCCAACCTAAAGATTTTAATTTAGAAACATCAACAGCATATCTGAAATCATGCCCGGGTCTATCTTCAACGTATGTAATTCTTTCATCAGATAGTTTCAAAACATCAAGCAACTTATAGCTTAAATCAATGTTATTCATATAAATTCCAGAACCAATATTGAAAATTTCAGGCTCGTTAACATTTTCCATTATTTTCAAAACAGCAGATGAAGTATCATTAACATGTAGCCAATGACGAATATTTTTACCATCTCCATAAATTTCAATATTTTGATTGTTTAGTAAATTTGCGACGCTGAAAGGTATTAGTTTTTCCGGTTGTTGAAAATAACCATAATTATTAGCAGGCCTTACTATTGAGACATTTAGGCCATATGTTTTTATAAAAGATTTACATATTAACTCAGCACTAGCTTTAGATGCAGAATAAGGCGAAGATGGATCTAGAGAATCACTTTCCTGAGAATATCCTTCTTCAACACTTCCATAAACTTCGTCAGTGGATATATGAATAAATTTCGAAATCTTATTTTTTACTGCATATTTTAACAACTCAGTAACTCCAAGAACATTGGATTCTATAAACTTCTCTGGCATAAATATTGAATTGTCTACATGGGTTTCTGCAGCAAAATTGATTATGACATCAATATCAGGAATCTCAATATTATTGATATTTACAATATTGCTATCAATGAAAGTAAAATTATCTTCACTATAATTCATGCTATTTGTAGCTGAACAAGCCGACTCTAGTGAGTCGAGACCTATTATTTCTACTTCATTCTTATAATTTGAATCTAGATATTTTAGAAAATTGAATCCAATAAATCCAAAGCAGCCGGTTATTAACAATCTCATAGTTGTGATGATAATCTAATAAAATAAATTTGTTGCCTAAGATTTAAATCTTAAGGCTTTATAATAACTTATAAATTGAAAATATTAATTATTGGAAACGGTCTACATACCTCTAAAAGAATTCTCCCAGCACTATCAAGTATTGATAATGTTAATTTAATTGAAATTATTGATAGAAAAAAAACAAGTATAGAAAAATTTGGTAACACTGTTATAAAAAACTTTAATCATATTGATAAAAATAGTTTTTATGATTTTGTAATTATTGCTTCTACTCCAAATGCACATCTAGAAAATTTCGAACAAGTTAAATCTTATTCTGATATTTTTCTTATTGAAAAACCTTTATCGAATAGTTCTAAAATTTTTGAATATAAAAAATTTCTAAAAGATCACTCAACTAAAAGGATACTTGAAGGATTGATGTATATGCATCACCCACTTTGGGAGAAGGTTCAGAAAGTTTATAATAGTAACAAGTTAGAACGAATCCAGGCAAATTTTACTATACCTCATATTGATAGGAATAATTTTAGATATCAGCAAGATAAGGGTGGTGGCTTCACATACGATTTAGGTATTTATCCTTTGTCTCTTTTTTTTGGACTATATAAAGAAGATTACGTGATTGATAATTTTACTAAAACTACTCAAAATAATTTTGATATTGATTTAGGTGGAAAGATTGAAATTACAACTAAATCTGGAATAAAGTTTAATTCAAAGTGGGGAATATCAGATGCTTACTCTAATGAACTAATACTTGAAACGAATCAAGATTCTTATTATTTCCCTTTTATCTTTTCAAAACCAGATGGTTATCAAAGTTTTTTTGAAATTTCATCTAACGACGAAATCAAAAGAAATGAAGTCGGAACTTATAATCAATTTACATTAATGTATAAAAATATTATGAAAAATAATTTAAATGAATTTAGTACATTAAATGATCAAGAAAAAACTTACAACTTACTTTTCGATTTGATGAAAAAATGAATGACTTTAGTAACTTTAATTTTATTTCAAGTTATGAGATTGCTAGAGGGTGTGATGTTGTATATTCAGAACTTGTTACACCAGAAGAGTTCCAAAAACTAAATTTAAAAAACTACTACATAATCTCTAACATAGATAAACAAATTTTTTATAAACTAAAGTCAATTAAATTAATAGAAAATAATACGATTTTCACGAACCTGTCTTGTGTAAAATCACTTTTTAGACTTTTAGACAAAGTAGATTTAAAAAATATTAAGCTCATAACTGCTCAATCTGATGAACCAATTGATTATAAATTATTTAGAAATAAGCCTGAGTGTGTTTCAGAATGGTTTTCTGTAAATATAAATATTAATCAACCAGAACTAAAGGCTATTCCTTTAGGAATTTCAAATAAATACTCAAAAAAAAACTTACTTAAAGTAAATTATATAGATTACTTTAAAGATAATAAAATTATCGAAAAAGAAAATTTACTGTATGTTAATTTTCAAATAAATACCAATGACGAAGCTAGAAGCGAGCTTTACAGAAACTTTGAAAAAGAAAGTTGGGTAAAAACAGAAGCTCCTAGTTTAGAACTAGAACAGTATCTAAAATCTTTGAGTTCATCACATTTTGTTCTCTGTCCATTTGGAAATGGTTATGATACCCATAGGTTGTGGGAATCACTTTATGCAGGGGCTATACCGATAATTGAAAAACATCCAACATATGAACAAACAACTGCTGACTTGCCAGTATTAATTGTAGATCATTTTAAAGAGATAAATTATAACTTTTTAACTGAAGCAAAAAAAAATATTTTAAATAGGGAGTTCGATTTCACTAAGCTAGATACAAACTATTGGATAACAATTTTTAATGAAAAAAAGATTGACTCATTAGGTTCTGTAAATTTAAACGAGAGCCCTAGCTTAAGGTTATTTGAAAAAATCATCTTTAATTTGACGAAATACAAGTCAAAAATTGATAAAAAATATACATTTAGAAAAAAGCAAATCATGAATAAACTTCAAAAAAATTTTTTAAACTAATTAGATAGTCGTAAACTTTAGTATTGTTTAGTGAATATCTTTTTAAAAGTTCTGTATATTTTGAATTATCAGAAAAATAATTTTGCGGTTTACCAGTATTAAAGTTGTATTTGACTTTATCTTTGTCTAAATTAAAAATATCTATATTCATATCGATGTAATCTTTTATCTGAATAATTTCATTTCCAACATCAAAAAGAAGGTTGGATTCGCTTAGTGGGTCTGAAAATATGCTTATTGAAAGCTGGATTAAATCTTTTATACAAGTAATTGAATAACTGTTATTCGTTTTATCTAAAATATTTATATCATTACCAAGATAAGAGTTATAGGGAATCGATGAGAGAGAAGAGCTTCTGGTACTTTTTCCAAATGGACCAATAGATGAGTAAATAATAGGAATTATTGTTTTGAAACCTAGCTCTGAACTTAGTTTTGTTAGACTTTCTACTTCATTAATTTTTTGATCAGCATAAGGTTTATATAAATTATTGTCTATGTCTCTTAATTTTTTTGTAGAGCCCGAAGAAGGATAAAAAATACTGGAAATATCACTATCAACAATGAAATCTAAAACTTTATCGAAAAGTTCATTTGATTTTTTTTTATACAACTCCTCATTTGTATTGATTAATAAACTTGGATGTAAAAATGCGTTATGAATTAGAACTATATTTTTAAGCTTTAGATTCTTAATTTTAAGAATATCATCATTAAAACTACTGTGTGAAACCTTAAAATAAGTAACATTTTTATCCGAAATATAATGGATAAAGTTTTTTGATAAAAAACCTTCACTTCCAGTAATTACAAAATTAATTTCCCTCTTCATAATTAATTTAAATAGTAATATGAAATAAGAGATTATGCAGATATGTTTATCCTGAGCAAAATATGAAAAAGATTTTAGTTCTAGCGTCTACTTTTCCTCTCAGTGATGACGATCCCACTCCAAGTTTTGTCAGAGATCAAATTATTGAGTTAAAGAAAAAATACAGTAATTTAGAATTTATTGTTCTTGCCCCATCATATCAAAACAAAAAATCCTCAAAGAGTTCTTATTATAAGGAAAATAGGTTCAGATATTTTTTTTCTAACTTTGAAAAGCTAGCTGGTAGTGGAATATTGCCAGCTTTAAAAAAAAACTATCTTTATATATTAATTGTTCCATTTTTTTTGATGTCTCAGTTAATTGCGACCATAAAAATTGCTTTTAGAGCAAAACCTGATTTAATTTATGCACATTGGGTTATGCCCCAAGGACTAATTGCTTTGCTTTGTTTCAAAGTAACAAAAATTCCTTTTGTTTTTACAAATCATGCATATGATGCTGAGATATTGACTAAATTACCTTTTGTTGGAAAGCTATTATTGAACTCAATTGTTAAAAATTCAAAATCATTCACTTTTGATTCAAAAAACACTGAATATAAATTAAAACGAGTCATTAAAGAAAATAATTGGAAACAAGAAAAAAGTAAAATTATCCCCATGGGAGTAAATAACAATAAATTTGAATCGACTGAATCTACTAAAATCAGTGAAATTGATAATGACTTAGATAAATTTAAAGTAGTATTTGCTGGAAGGTTTGCTGAAAAAAAAGGTGTAGAATCATTAATAAAAGCTTTTACAAAACTTCCAGAAATACATGATGAAGTTGTAATTTTTATTTGTGGTACTGGTACATTAATAAATGATTATTTAAATTTAATTGATAAATATAAACTCAGTAAAAATATAAAAATTCTAGAATTTTTTAACGACACTGGGAAGCTAAAGTACATATATGAAATTGCTGACTTAATTGTAATCCCCTCAATCGTCACAAAGGATGGAGATGTTGAAGGTCTTCCTGTTGTGTTAATGGAAGCAATTTACTTTGGAAATGCAACATTATCTAGCATTCAAAGTAATGCTGGAGATATCATTATTAATGGAAAAAATGGTTTTTTGTTTGATTCAGATACAAATCACGAATTAAGTAAAAGAATACAAGATATTTTTGAGAGAAAAGAAACACTAACGAAAATAAAAAAAGAAGCATTGAAAACTAGTAATAATTATTTAATCGAAGCGGTCAATTTTAAGTTCTATGAACACTTGTTTAAAAACATATGAACTTTAAAACAATTTACCATTTAACTTAATAAATAGTTCTTAAGACTATCTTCTGTTAGTTTTAATCTGACTATTCGAAATTTGTAATCATTAATAGGTTCAACCTCAAAATCCACAAGAACAGTAATATTAGGCTTATTTCTTAAAATAGACTTTTTGATTGCGAGTACTTCTAAAGAATTTTTTAATACTATCACAATATCTTTAGTTCTGTATTTAAAGCTAGTTATACTTTTAAATTGTTTATAATTTAAAAAAACTACTATTTTCGATTTATTAAAAGTATTTGTTGAAATATTCTGATTTTTTTTATACCAGTTTTCTCGGAAATTTCTCATTTCATAATTCAAAAATTTATCATGAATATAAATTATTCTCATTGTAGATTGATGAATTTGTAATCCATACATAAATGTATTTCGGGAAAAAAAATGGGATCGAAGTTTATAAGACAATATTGTTAGAAGTGATTGGTCGTGCCTATGATTCACTCTAGAATTATCATTGGGTACAATCAATTCTTTTTTTAAAGATAAATTCACCCAGTCATCCAGAAGTTTTTTTGCTTTTTTATCTCCATATTTGAAACCAACTATTGCACCATTTAAGTTCCTTTTTTTTAGATCCTTTTTTGGTACATTTAACTTTTTAATCACACTTTCAATTGTCCAATCTTTAATATTACCTGGACTGTATGTTGAAAAGTATCCTTGATGTCTTATTGTGATTAAAGAATTAATAAAAAGCTTGTTACACCTCGTGCCTGTATCAAACCAGAAAACAGTTTTATCATTACTTAAATAAACTTCTTTAATAATTAAAGGTTTCCATGCATAGCCTCCTAATTTACCATCTGAATCGCGTATCCCTACAAAGCTTGGGTAATTTTCAAATTTAAATTTGATAACATTTGCAAAAGGAAAATTTGATTTTATATTTTTAATTTGGTCTTCAGCTAAACCTAAATCATAAACATAAATTTCCTGAAAAAATACTTTATCCTTAATAGATGTTAAAAACTCGACTAAATCACCATAATAATACTTATCAGCAGCTGTAACAATTACATTATTAAAATCAAAAATTTTTCTTGTAAAAAGTAAATTAAATATGAGTGAATAAATTACAGAACATGTATCCACAAGAATGTTGGTAATAGTTTTTATCCAAGAAAATAGCTTAATTAATTTGTTCATTTTTTGATTGGAGCTTCATTAAATCTTCTTATTATTAACTTTTTTTTTAAATGATAAACCATACGATAAATTATGACTTTCTTGCAAAAAGAGTGAAAATAAAAGATGAAAAAACTAAATAAATTAACAAATTTAATCTTGAGTATCCGTAAATTCTTAGAATTAAAAATATTGTTGAAATAGACAATAAATTTATTAAAAAATAAAAACTAAATCTAAAGTAATATAACAAATATATTTCAATGAATGGATTTAAAAAATACATTAAATAAACTGTCAAACAAGATATTAAGATGCTTATTAATAAATAAATAACATTTAATTCAAGATTTATTGATGTATTAAACTTAACAATATCTTCAATCAACTGCCCTACGTCTATAAATTCACTGCTTTGGATTGTTATAAAAGAAGAAGCTGTAATTATTGAGAATTTTATTATATTTTTCATTAGAAACTAGCTTATAGTACTTATTAATATTTTATGCTATTTTTTAAAAAAAACATTTTCTTTAACTATTTCCTCTAATATTTCAATTTCTCTTAATGTATCTGCGCATTGCCAAATATCATAATGTTTAAATGCTGCCAAATTAGATGTGGCTGCCAACTTTTCAAGGGGGTATCCTTCAAATACCTCTTCATTAGATCTTAAGTAACTATCAATTTTTTTATTAACTATAAAAAATCCACCATTAATCCACCCTGCAGATGTTTGTTTTTTTTCACCAAAACTATTAACATTTGTACCTTTTATATTCAAACTACCAAACCGTGCCGGAGGCCTCACAGCAGTTATGGTGACTATTGGCTTGTGTTTATAGTGAAATTTGCGCAACTTATTTAAATCTACATTTGAGATTCCGTCTCCGTAGGTCAAATAAAAATTTTGCTCATCAATTTTATCTATTACTTTTTTTACTCTACCCCCGGTCATTGTTTTTACACCAGTATTGCAGATTTCAATAATGATACTTTTTTTGGAATATTCAAATTTATTTGGAGATATCTCATTAAAATGTTCTTTAAAATAATTTAAGATATATGAATGCTTGTATCCCGTTAAAAGATAAATTTTTGTTACTCCGAATAACACGTAGTGATCGATAATATAAAAAACTAATGGTTTTGCTAATACGTTCACCATTGGTTTTGGTATTGCCGATGTCAATTCTTTTAAGCGGGTACCTTTCCCCCCGGCTAAAATAACTGCAGATTTAATTTCCATATTTTTCTTTCATAATTGCTTTAGTCAATCTTTTGAAAAATAAAATTTTTTTCAGAGAATTAAAATGATTATAGTTCACTTCAAACTCTTTTTCAGAAACTAAGAAGAGGTTTTATATTTAAAATTATTTATTTTTTAGAACAAAGTCTAAATCTGTTCTGAAATTGTAAATAGTAGAATTCGACAATACAATGTCAAAATGTTCTCTTAGTTCTTTTGTAAGCTCCTCAACATTAGATACGAAAGACTTCATTCCTTTATCTGTCAATACTGGATTATGTTCTGTTAGAGGTGTCTTAATCACAAGTACACCATCTTTTTTGAGAACTTGCTTAATGAATTCATAGATTTTTTGAATTTCATCTTTTGTAAAATAATCCATGGAGTCACACCAAAAAATTAAGTCATAACTATCTGCTTCCCTTTCTAAATCTAATATATTTATGTTAAGAAAATTTAATTTATAGTTACTGAAATAATTCTTTTTTGCTCTTTCTATAGCTTTTGTAGAAACATCAACTGCATCAACTTTACTTGCTATATCTGTAAAAAATAAATGAGAAATTGTACCGTCTCCACATCCTATATCTAGAACTATATCTTCAGGTCTTAGGAATAAGCGTGCAAGTGAAGGTGTTACAACAAAATGATTGTTGTTAGGGTTAGTAATCCATGAATATAAATTATAATTTTGGTCGTAAAAGTCGGGTAAATTATTATTAAAGTACCAGTCATCTAATGAAGAAGATTTTATGTATAACTTTTGTATTTGTTTTGAAATTTTGAAACCAGGTCTAAGAAATAAAGATAATATAAGTTTGTTAGATTTTCCAACAATAAGCTTTAGAAATCTATATTTCTGAAGAACTCTATTTATAATATCAATAAGCATTTTGAAAACTTTCTTACTAATATATTAATTGCTAAAAATAAATGTTTCAATTGTTAAGGATTCGATAAAGATTATAAATTTTAGATAGGGTATTCAGATTTTTACCACTACTAAGATGTAAACGGATAAACATATGCAAAAGTTAAGTTTTTTATATTGCTTTGATGAAAATTATAATACTCAAGCTTTTGTAGCTATAAGCTCACTTTTAGAAAATATAGATGAAAAAATAAATATTAATATCATACATAGAAATCCTTCCTCATTTCATGTTGAGGAAAGAAAAATTGCTAATAATGAAAAAGTAAGTAATTTAAAAATTACTAAGTTTGCAACTACCGATCATCATTTTCCTAAGTTGAAAAATGCTCATGTTTCAGAAGCTACTTACTATAGAATATTTGCTGAAAATTATATTGAAGAAGATGTAGATTTCTTAGTTTATCTTGATGCAGATATTGTTTGTCTAAACAATCCTTTACCATTGCTTTATGAAACAATAAATAAAATGAAAAGTGAAATGAAACCAATTGCGGCTAGAACTGAAGGCAGTAGAACAAACTATGATAATTGGACCTCCCAACAAGCAGAAGCATTTTTTAAAAGACTTGATCTAGAAGGGGAAAATTACTTTAATGCAGGTGTTGTAGTAATGAATTTGAAAATTTGGAGAAAAGAAAACTCACAAAAAAACTTGTTAAATGTTATGAAGAAATACAAAGAAAATATTATCTATTGGGATCAAGATTTACTTAACAAAACCTTTGATAATAATTTTTTAGAAATGGATAGTGGTCTTAACTTTAACCTAGGAATCCACGATAATGTTAATTATAGTTATGAGTACGTAGAAAAAAACATAAGCTTCTTGCACTTTAGTGGTAAAGGTAAACCTTGGAATTTAGAATCTATACATTACAGAAATTCAAATTTTTACCAAAAGGCATATAGGAAAATTAGTTCTAAAAAATATCATATTGTGTCAAATAGTAAAATTAAGAACTCTTCTTTTCTAATTAAAAAATTGTTTAATTTAAGAGTTTTAGAATATGAATATCCCTTAGAGTTTTTATTGAGGGGTTTAAGTTCGTTAATTACTTTTAAAAAATAATTAAGTTCAAAAAAATGAATTACAATTAAATTTAGGAAGAATGATGAACTTTAAACAATTTATAAAAAAATACTTTCCAAAATTATTTAATATTTCTGGACCAGCTAGAAACTTTGTCAATAAAAAATTTAGAAGTGAGTCTATTAGTGTAAATTTTATAGACAAATTTTTTGAGTTCTCACCAAATGTAACTGGAACAGTTTCTGATAGAACAAAAAGTACTATTTTTTCCATTAAAAATTATGCACCTGTTCTAAATTCATTAATTGAAAAACCAATACCCCTAGATAATATGAATAACATTGAAGAAACCTCTGAATCTATGGTTTTAAAAAATTTATTCGAAAAATACAAATCTGATAAGTCCACTCATAATTATCATTTAGTTTATTCAAAATATTTAAATCCTTTAAAAGTAAAGAATTTACTTGAAATAGGCCTTGGAACCAATAATACAGACGTAATGTCAAATATGTCTAAATTGGGAAACCCGGGGGCATCTTTGTTTGCTTTTAGAGATTTTCTTCCAAATTCTACAATCTGGGGAGCTGATATAGATAAGAGTGTACTTTTTCAAGAAACACGTATTAAGACTCTTTTTTTAGATCAACTAGATATCAATTCAATTGACTCCTTTATCAATAAATTTTCTGTTCAGTTTGACATAATTATTGATGATGGTTTTCATTCAATAATTTCAAATATAAATTCTATATTTATAGCAAAACATATTCTTTTAAAAAATGGTTTACTCATAATCGAAGATATTCGATTAGACAATCTACCAATGATAAATGTTGCAATTAATTTAGTAAAAGAAGATTTTGAAACAAAAATTTATACAAATCCTAATATGGCTGTTGCAGTTTTAAAAAAAATTAAATGATAAAAAAATTTAATTTCTTAAATAAGTATAAAAGATTAGTAAACAACAAATTTTTTAGATATCTCAACTTAATACTTTCGTTGATTAGTGTATTTTATATTTTATATTTTTTATCAGGTCAAGTAAGTACTCTCTTAAATCTTAATTTCATAGCCTTGATAATTTCAATAACCATCTATAGTTTTGCAATTTTCTTTTTAGCATTAGGATGGTCTTTTTTGAATAATGAGTCAGATTTAAAAAATAATGTTTACATTGAATCTTGGTATTACTCATTTCTAGGAAAGTATGTTCCCTTTAAAGTTGGTACTGTATTGATAAGATATAATTTTTTGAAAATGAAAAAAAGTGAAACTAAATTATCAACTTACTCTCAATTAATATTAAAAGAACAACTTCAGATTATTTTAATTGCCTCATTGTTTAGTATTTTTTTCTTTATTAATGTAAATTCCATTAATAACTTTGTTCTCTTAAATATTTTTTTATTATTTTATATAAGTTTTTTATTAATTAAAAAAAAGAAAGTTTTAATTTGTTATGTGAGTTTTTTTTATTTTTCGTTTCTTTCCTTATTAACTTTTAACCTAATATCTTATGGGGAAGTAATCACGTCTTCTGCATTTGCTTTTATACTTTCTTCTCTAATAGCTTTATTTGCAGTTGGCTCTCCGGCAGGGATAGGAGTTAGAGAATATGTTTCAGTAATTTTACTAAATAGTAGTTTTACAGAAGAGTTTATATTAATACTTTTTATTCAATACAGATTAATTACTGTACTATCTGATTTAATATCTTATGTACTATTTAAAATATTTAATAAAATTAGAATAAAATTATAAGTAAATGAAAAATTCACTTTTAATTCTAGCGTACAATGAAGAACCTTATATTTATAATCTAATAAAAACATATTCTTCTATGTTTAATGAAATAATTGTAGTTAATGACAAAAGTGAAGATAGAACTTCGGATATTTTATTAAATCTAAAAAATAAATACCCTAATTTGGAAGTAATAAATAATAAAAAAAATTTTGGCGCTGGAAGATCTTTCGAGATTGGAATAAATCAATTTAGACAAAGTGAAACTGATTATTTGATCAAGATTGATGGAGATAATCAATTTTCGAAGAAGGATGTTTTAAAATTGATTCAAATAAATGAAGTTGATCAATACGATTTTATCAAATGCGATAGATTTTGGAATGAAGGAATAGTTGGAAACATACCAGTTATTAGGTACGTTGGTAATTCGATAGCTTCAATTCTAATAAAAATTGCTACAGGAAATTGGAGCATCAATGACCCACTTAATGGTCTGTTCTTGATGTCAAAAAAATCTACTGAAAACTTAAAATTACCAAAATTTTTTCATAGATACGGATATCCATACTTTTTGACAATATTCATGTCTAGAAAAGTAATTACTGAAAATATAAGATTTGGGCAATTTCAAAATGTTGTAGAATACAACGATCAAAAAAGTGGACTAAATGCATACGTATTGTTCTATAAACTCATCTACACAACAATAAAAAGTTTCTTTATGAAAATAAAAATGAAATTAAAGTACTCTGAACTTCAGTCTTCGTCGTTCATAGATATCGCATCAATTTTTTCACTTATAGTGTCTTTGTTTAGTTTTATTAACTTTGCCTTCATAAGATATGGTAATAAAATTGGTGTGCAGTCATCTTGGTTTTTAACATGTCTTATCTTTTTTTTATTTTTCATATTCTTATTCAATAGATCTCAATCTATTGAAAATAGTTACTTTGACAAAAATTTTTCGAAACTAAATAATGATCAACAATAAAAAAATATTAATACTTTTTCTGACATTCTTTTTTTTACTAATCACGAAAACTGACTATCGCTTTATTGAAAATATTTACTGCTGTAAGGATGATCATGATTACTATATTCATGCAGAAACTATTGCAATAGATTTTGACCTTGATTATACGAATCAATTAACTGGTAATTTAAAAGATAGATTCTACAAAGAAGGAACAAGTGCCCCCTCCGGTTTTATAGGAACTGGAATCTTTTCAGCACCTTTTCTATTTGTTGGAAATATACTTAATAAACTATTAAACCAAAATGATAATATATTTAATTTTAGAATTCTTGCTTATTCGATGTCTTCTGTAATGTATCTCTTTTTTTCAATATTTCTTATGAATAAAATTATGAAATTGTTAAAAGTTAAAAATAATTTACCTCTAATAACTATAACCTTTTTAGGTTCTGGTGTGTCCTACTTTGCCTTTGAAAGATACAGCATGTCTCATGTATATGAGATTTTTTCAATAACCTGTATTATGTACTTTACTGTTAGATACCATTTAGCAGAAAAGACTGGAAAATTCACTTTTTTAATTGCCCTATCTGTTTTGCTTGCAATACTGACCAAGTGGGTACATCTCTATGTTTTATTTATCCCTTATATTGTTGAGTGTGTATCAAGAGATCGCATAAATATTAAAAAGTCGATTTACAAAGATGTAAGATATCAACTTTCTTTGATATTTAGTTTTATAGTTTTTTGTGTTCTATCTATAAGTGTTTACGGTAGCTTAGTGTTCAATCCTCAAGTTGTTTATGAGACATCTAACGTTGTTAGTTCCTATTTTTCAAATCAAAATTTGGGTGATTTATTAATATCTAACTTAAAAGCGGTCTTAAAAATATTCTTTGGTCAAGAATTTGGGTTGATTTGGTTCAATCCTATTCTTTTAATTGGAACTATTATTGCTTTTAGTTACATGTTCACTACAAAATATAATCCCTTTTTTAAGATATTAATTCTCATTTCATTCTCTCAAATATTTGGAATTGTTCTATTGTGGCAATCAACTGCCTCATCATATGGCTACAGATACCTTCTTAACTTAGTTCCAATGTCATTGTTATTATTTTTTACAAGCAGTTATTCTGAAAAAAAATATATATTAATTTATCTTAAATTATTTTCAATATTTGGAATTATTGGTGTAGTTTTCTTTGAGGCTAGTATAGGTACACAGCTCTCTGTTGATTATCAACTTAATAGCTTTGGAATCGAAAGACCTTTTGTGAACTCTAAATATCTTTCTGGGCTTTTAAATTCGGTTACGGAACTTGATTCATATTTAAAAATATTTTCTACCAGTTTTTTAGGTGCACTCATTTTTAAATTTATTTTGATGTTTATCAAACCAGATATTTTTATAGAATTTCTTATTGCCAACAACCTTCCAGGAGATAATATAGATTTTCAATCTTTGTTATATAGTGTATATCAAATACCACTTTTTAATTTTTTATTTGTTTCTGTAATTTATCTCATTATTTGTAAATATATAATTCAAAAATCTATTATTAAGGCCTGAGTATATTCCAGCTTTGTCTTGAATCTTCCTGAAAGTCAAAAATAATTGCTAAAGCCCATACTAATAATAAAGTTCCGTGTAAATCAGGAGTATTTTTACCCTCTGAGATTTTTAATCCATAGTAATGAGTTTGACTTTTGTTTATGTAGTATGAAAAACCTCCCACTTCTGGGTGGTGATGATTTCTTATTAAATAAACCATCTTGTCAAAATATTTAATAATTTCATCTTTTTTGTACTCTGATTGTTTCCCACAGACACTCAAGACATAAATTACATCTACTAAATCACACCCATCTCCGTTTGGAGTGTAGTTTAAACAAAAATCAATTATTTTTTCAGGATGATGGATTTCCTCTCCAATCCATTGAAGTCCAGTTAATACTTTCATTGCGCCATTAACTAATTGCAAAGAACTTGGTGTAGTACCGGTAAAATAGAAACCTGTTTTTTCATCAAGTTTAGTCTTGATATATCTTGATAAAGTTTGTATATTTTTTAATTTTTCTTCTTCTGAAAGCTGGGTAGATGTAAATAAACATTGCCCTGCAAATTGAGCACCACTATTCCAGGGGAACCCCCAATTATAAGAATCTAAATAATCTGTAGTGGTGGAGTCTTTTTTCGGAAAATCAGTATAAAGATATCTATTTTTCATATTAAATTCGAAAAGAGTAGAAATAGCTTGTTTAGATTCTGCTTTTACTGAATTAATAATTTTTTGTTCATTTGTGTCAAATGATACACTCTTGTTGACTGACAAGATTATTTTCTTAATTAAATTTTTAAAGTTATTATTAAAATTCAATTTTATTATTTCTGATAAGTAGCCTTCGTCAATAAAAGAATTATCAGGAAAATTAGATTTTTGTTTTTGGAATGAGTTTATAAAATTACTCCAGTCATGAATTGAGTCACCATTTATAAACTCATTACTATTTAATATTTTTAGTATTTTAGAAGCATAAATTGAAGGGCCAAGTTTTATTTTTTTTCCTGCTATAGAGTTGCCACTCAAGACAGGATTGAATTGAAAACTACTATCTTGTCTTTTTAGTTTGTAGAGTAAGCTTATTACTTCTTCTTCAAGTGAGCTGTACCAAAGATTCGATTTATGCATTTCTAGAAACTATATTCTTTTCGTTGATAAACTCCAATTTGTCTATAGTCGCTGAATTTTATTAATTCAAAATTATTATCGTATAATATTTTGTTTACCTCTGGAACAGTATTGTCTTCATTCACTCCTCTTTCTGCTCCAAAATCTACTGAAATATATTTAACAAATTTTAAAGTCCTTATTGCTCCTAATATCACTTCAGGCTCATAACCTTCTGCTTCAACTTTAAAAAGTTTAATTTGTTTCTCAATTTTCAGACTATCAAGCTGGATTGTTTGTATAGATATATTATTACTAGATCCAAAATCTACAAATGAGGAATTTCCACCTTCATTATCTAAATAAAATTGTTTAGATGATTCTGAATCAGATAGACCTAAATTAAAAGTCTGGGCTCGTTCGTCCTTTGTGTTGAGTTCTAAACAATCATATGTTCTTTTATCCGGCTCAAATGCAATGTACTCTGGAAATATTCCTTGAATATTTAATGCTATTTTGACTTCTCCAACATTAGCTCCACAGTCAATTACAAGATCTTCATCTGTTATTTCAATGAAGTCTAAGCAGTAAGATTTTAGCAACTTATCAAAGTGTATTTCTGGTTTATTTACTACTCTTAAAATTCTCTTATTTGGGAAACTAACTATTTGTGATTTACTCAATTTTTTTTTGTATTGTTCGTTTTCAAAGAATATGGAGTTATCTTTTGGGTAAAACAAATTTATTAAAAAACAAAACAATTTTCCATTTGTTTTTTTTATAGCATAGCTAAGTATTTTTCCCTTAATAATAAAAACTACTTTCTCAATTATTCCAAAATCGTCGACATTAATTCCTCTAAACATAAAAGGGGGAATGTTTACTAGATATGGTAAGGAATGCTTCATAGGTAAGTATAAACATTTCAAAAAAATTAAAAGAATAAATACTTTTTACTAATGTTATATTAGGTGTTAGATTATTTATGAAAATTAAAACGTTAATATTTGGAGGTAGTGGTCTTGTTGGGTCCTCTCTAAAAAAAAGGCTTTCAGTTAATAAGAATTTAGATGTTTTCTCTCCAAGTAGGAGTGAAGTAGATCTATTTGACTTCCAAGGTACCAATAGATTTATAAAGAAATATAACCCAGATCTAATAATCAATGCAGCAGCAAAGGTTGGTGGAATAAATGCAAACAATACGCAAAGAGTTGAATTTTTACTTGAAAATTTAAAAATTAATATAAATATTCTTGAATCATCAGTTAATAAACCAGACCTTAAAATAATAAACCTTGGAAGTAGTTGTATCTACCCCCTAGGAGCTACTGTACCGATAAAAGAAGAAAGTTTGATGACGGGAAAGTTGGAGCCAACCAATTCTCCTTATGCACTAGCTAAGATAACTGCAATTGAACTAGGAAAATCAATAAAGTCTCAGTATGGATCTACTGTAATCAATTTAATGCCTACAAATCTCTATGGTCATAGAGATAATTTTTCTCTTACTAATGGCCATGTTATACCTAGCTTGATTCATAGGTTCTACAATGCTAAAAGTGATAAAAAAGAATCTATCGTCATCTGGGGTACTGGAAAACCACTCAGAGAGTTTTTACATGTTGATGACCTCGCAGACGCAATAAATTTTATAATTGAAAATAATGTTGAAAAAGAATTAATAAATGTTGGTTCATCAGAAGAGATAAGCATTAAAGACTTAGCTAATTTAATTAAAGATATCACCTCATATTCTGGAAAGATCATCTTTGATGAAAATATGCCTGATGGTAATCCAAGAAAATTACTAGATTCAAGCTTTTTGCATGACCTTGGATGGAGCTCTAAAATCGGCCTCCAAGATGGTCTTACTAGAACATATAAATGGTTTGTAGAGAATTATAGTGAAGCTAAAAAGCAGTAGAGTTATCCCAAGTAGGTTCTAAATAACCCTCTTCTATTAATAGTTTTTCTCTTTTCGCCAAATTTAAGTCATGATCAATCATCATATGAACTAACTGTTGAAATTGAACTTCAGGCTTCCAACCAAGTTGTTTTCTGGCTTTAGTTGAATCACCAAGTAAATGGTTTACTTCGTTTGGTCTGTAGTATTTATCTGATATTTCAACATAATCTTCATAATTAAGATTTACATGTTTAAATGCTACTTTTAAAAATTCTTTGACTGTCTGAGTTTCACCAGTTGCAAGTACCCAATCGTCAGCCTTTTCATGGTTTAACATCATCCACATTCCTCTTACATAGTCCCCTGCAAATCCCCAATCTCTGGATGCATTTAAATTTCCTAAAGTAACTTTTGACTGTAGACCACACACAATTCGACCCACAGCTCTAGTAATTTTTCTTGTCACAAAGGTCTCACCTCTAAAAGGAGATTCATGGTTAAAAAGTATTCCATTAACGGCGAATAAATCATATGAATCTCGATAAATTTGAGTGATATTGTGAGCAAATACTTTAGATGCAGCATAAGGACTTTTTGGATCCAATGGTGATTTTTCATCTAACATTCCCTCTGTACCTCCTCCATACATCTCAGATGAGGATGCTTGATAAAATTTAATATCTTTTTCTGAATTTCTAATAGCTTCTAAGATTGAAATAGAGCCTAGTGTTCCGGTTTGAGTAGTATAAATTGGGTTTTTAAAAGAAACAGAAACGTGAGATTGAGCTGCTAAGTTGTATATTTCATCTGGCTGTATTGAGTTTACGAGGTTTCCAAGTGAAGATGAATCTAATAAATCAGAATAATAAAGACTAAGTATTCCTTCTGGTTGGTATTTTGAAATTAAAGAGTCAATTCTAGAAGTGTTAAACGAAGAAGATCTCCTAATTGTTCCATGAATCTCATAACCTTTTTCAATTAGTAATTTTGCTAAATAATAACCATCTTGACCTGTAATTCCTGTGATGAGTGCTTTTTTCATATATGTCTATATTGTAATGTAATTTAAAAAATTAATTAGCAAGATTAATTTAATCTGAATAAACAAATAATCCCAAATAAGAATAAAAGATTATTGGAAATTGAACACCTTCCATTGTCACATCTAAAGAGGATACAATTAAAACTGGCAGCAAATAAGAATACACTAGAACATTTGAATCTTTGTCATTCCAATTATTAAATATTTTTAAAAATAAATAGAGGAATAAAAATACTTGTAACAATCCACCTCTACCAAGTATGTTCACAAAGTAGTTGTGAACATTTTCATTCAAACCGTCTCTGCCCAATCTTCCTGGAGCTGTTGGATCTAACATGATGGGAAATATTGAATCAAAACCATATCCAGTTAAAATAGCATTTTTAGAATTTAAATCCCAATATAAATCTTGCCATATGTCTAACCGCCAGTTTGTTGTGTTGTCTCGGGACATTAAACGTCCATCGTACATATAGAAACCCAAAAAACCTTCTTTGATATTTTTATTTTTTAAATTTGCGTCTACAGCGATTATTATTTGACTTTGAAGATTGTCTTCTAGTTTTGGAGAGTTTTCTAGTCTTTCTGTAATTAGTAATGTAGAAAAGAAAAATATCCCCACACCTATTAAAAGTGTAATAATTGAATAAGTTTTATTGTTACTTATCTCACTTCTTTGGTGATATAGAAATAAAAGTAAAAATATTAAGCATGCTAGTGATGAGCCTCTACTTTGAGAAATAAAGTATGGTAAAAATGCAAGTGAAGAAAAAATTGTAAAAACGAGAATCCTTGTTTTAGGAAGACTTGATCTAGTAACTATATGATTAGCAACTAACAACGAAAGAAATATATCTGATGCTTTAATAAATTCAAACTTGTCTGAAAACTGTTTGAAAAAATCAATCATAATATTTGGATAATAACCGTAAGAAAATAAATAAAGGAAAATTAGAATAATACTAAAAACATACGTTTGTATTTGATAATTTACATTTGCTAAAAAATAAGCTCCTAAAAATAAAAATATTAGCGTCCAAATATATGAACTTCTTCTAATTGAAACAAGATTGGGAATATCAAAATTGTTGAATATAAATAAAAATAATGAACTTAGGAAAATTACCTTCAACTCATTGGTAATTAAAAATTTAGGTACTAGTTTTAATAATTTGCTCCTTCCTACAATGACAAAAAGAGCGAAACTTAAAAGTGCACCACCAATTAAAAGTTCACCCAAACGAAATTCAAAAATATATAAACCAACAAAAGAGCGCGCAAAAAGAGTAAGAAAAATTAATAGAATAAAATAAAAATAAGAAGAAATTTTTTTAATTAGCATACAAATTACAGTTTAATAATATAATTTAAAATGTTTGAATAATATAACATACATTTTTAAAGAAGGTCGAGCTAAAAGACTTTTAGAT
>Ga0222718_10001334_pt1 | contig 23895 bp, 20 predicted proteins | sample C33_27DmetaG_FD_165045 | JGI IMG/M metagenome (GOLD analysis project Ga0222718, IMG submission 165045) | Estuarine water microbial communities from San Francisco Bay, California, United States - C33_27D | ecosystem: Environmental > Aquatic > Marine > Unclassified | place: USA: California...
CTGTCGTTGCGCAGTCTTCTGCTGATCGGCCATCACGACCGTCCTCCGTGGTGGGCGATGAATTGCCCGGTTGTGAATCGATGCGGAATCGGGCAACCGGTGCAGATTATTTCATATAATATGAAAATAGACTGCTAGGGTCAATCGGGTGGACGTCATCTTGACTGGGACGGGATCCCCGCTGCCGAGCGCCGATCGCGCCGGGCCCTCGACACTGGTCAAGGCGGGGGACACCACCGTTCCGGCCGATGCCGGTCGCGGAGTTGTCATGCGGATGATGGCCGTTGGGGTCCGGCCTGACGATCTCGATGGTGTGATCATCACCCACATGCACAGCGATCACGTGTGTGCACTCAACGACGTCATCACCACGCATTGGGTGCGGACTCGAGAGCGTGAGCCGCTCAAGATCTGGGGTCCGATCGGTACCGCTCGCCTGGTCGAACGGACGCTTCTGATGCTCGAGGACGACATCGGCTACCGGATTGACCACCACGAACCACTCGTCGCTGGCCCGCAGGTCGAGGTCACCGAACTCTCTCCCGGTGACTCGTTTTGCATCAACGACGTCGACATCACGACGGCCGGGACGGCACACGCGCCGGTGCACCCGACGATCGGTTTCCGACTAGAGCATGACGGAGTGGCTGCAGCACTGGTCGGCGACACCCTTCCGTGTGAGGGGGTAGACATCCTCGCTTCTGAGGCGGACGTCTACGTCCAGACCGTCCTGCGACGCGAGTTGGTCGAACTGTTTCCCGGCGAGATGGCCCAAGACATTCTCGAGTATCACTCGAGCGTCGTCGACGCCGCCCAGACTGCGGCCAGAGTGGGAGCGAAGCGTCTCGTGATGACCCATATGGTTCCAGCACCGACCCCTGACGAGTATCCCGAGTGGATCGCCCGGGCGGCCGAACACTTCACCGGTGAGATACTCATCGGTGATGACTTGACCACCATCACGGTGTAGGAGATACCCATGGCTTCACCGACCGACGGGTTCGAGGGAACGATCGGACCAACACTCGCCGAGTCCGAACCGCACTTCGAGGAACTCCCGCACCCCGAGAAAGGCTCACCGAACGTCGTCTTCGTTCTCTTGGACGACACCGGCTTTGCCCAGTTTGGGTGCTACGGCTCCGACATTGAAACGCCAAACATTGATGCACTGGCTGCCGGAGGGGTGCAGTTCACGAACTTTCACGTCACGCCGGTCTGTTCACCGACCCGCGCTGCGCTGTTGACCGGGCGCTCCCAGCACGAGGTCGGCATGCGCGGCCTCGCTGGATGGGTCACCGGCTTCCCCAACTCGCTTGGACATGTGTCGAACGCTGCGGCGACGGTGGCCGAGGTACTGCGTGACGAGGGCTACGCCACCCTGTGTGCTGGCAAATGGCATCTTGCGCCCGGAACCCACGTCTCGGCCGCAGGCCCATTCGACCAGTGGCCACTTGGCCGTGGCTTCGAGCGCTTCTACGGGTTCCTGCCGGGTGAAACCGATCAGTTCCACCCCGAACTGGTCCGCGACAACACCCACATCGATCCGCCGGCGACGCCCGAAGATGGCTACCACCTCTCCGAAGACTTGGTTGACCAGCTGTTGTTGATGATCAACGACAACAAGGGGTTGCGGCCCGACCGTCCGTTTTTCGCGTACCTGCCGTTCGGCGCAACGCACGCCCCACACCAGGCCCCTGACGAGTATCTCCAGAAGTACCGGGGTCGGTACGACGACGGCTGGGACGTCGTACGAAAGCAGTGGTTCGATCGTCAGGTCGCACTTGGGGTGATCGATCCAGACACCACGCTCGCCCCTCGCAACCCCGGAGTGGAGGCATGGGACGACCTATCCGATGATCAGAGACGCTTCGCAGCGCGTCTGCAAGAAGCCTTCGCTGCATTCCTTGACCACACCGACGACCAGATCGGGCGGTTTGTCGACGGCCTGCGCGACATGGGCGAACTCGACAACACGATCCTCGTTCTCCTCACCGACAACGGCGCCTCGCAGGAAGGAGGTGCAGCCGGGACCTGGCACGAGTTCCGCCATTTCAACGGGCTTCACCAACCGGCCGAAGAAGCGGTGGAGCGACTCGATGAGATCGGCCGCCCGGGCAGTCACACCAACTACCCCTGGGGTTGGGCCCAGTGCGGCAATTCACCGTTCCGTTGGTACAAGACGTTGACTCACGAAGGGGGCGTTCACGTTCCGCTCATCGTGCATTGGCCCGACGGCCTTGGAGCCGACAGGGCCGGTACCAAGCGTGACCAGTTTGCGTATGTCTCTGACATCGTCCCGACGATCTACGAACTTCTGGGCGTGACCCCTCCCGACACGTACCGGGGTGTCGAGCAGTTGCCGGTGACCGGTCATTCCTTCGCCGCAGTACTCGACGACTCCCAGTCTCCTGCGACGAACACGAGGCAGTACTTCGAGTTCGCCGGGAATCGAGCGCTTATCGCCGAGCTCGATGGTGTCTGGTGGAAAGCCGTCACGCGCCACAAACCCGGCAACGCGTTCGACAACGACCGGTGGGAACTCTTCGAACTCTCATCTGACCCGTCGGAGTGCAACGACCTTGCCGAGTCCAACCCTGATCAGCTCACTCAGCTGGTCGATCTGTGGTGGGAGGAGGCGGCTGCGCACAACGTTCTGCCTCTCGACGAGCGACGACTCGAACTCTTCATCCCCCGCATTGGCGACCATGAGATCCACCGCCCCACGCGGCGGTACACGTATCGCCCACCGATGACGCCCATACCAACGCGCACCGCTGCCTCGTTGACCGATTCCCAGGTCGACATTTCGGCGCAAACGACCGGTGTTGGAACCGACGAAGGGGTGATCATCGCAACCGGTAATGCAACGTGTGGCCTCACGATGTTCATCCAAAACCGACGACTCGTAGTCGACTACAACGCCTTCGGCGAGCACACCGTGGTGGAGTCGAGCGCCGCGGTTCCAGCTGGTGACTGCGTACTCGGTGTGCATCTGGAGCGCAACGGTCGCAGCGGCTGGATGGAAGTCTTGATCGATGGCGAACCCTGTGGTCGCGCCGACATTCCTCTGTACCTCGTGTCGTTTACGTCGACCGGCGTGAGCGTGGGTATGGATCATGGCTCACCCGTCTCGGGTCGTTACGACGCTCCGTTCGCGTTCACCGGAATCCTGCACGACGTAACGGTCCAACTTCCCGGTGGCCGCGACCCCGACGCCGACGATGCCATGGCCAAGAGCGAATGGGCTCGCCAGTGATCACGGCCGCAGCCGTCGACGAGATGATCTAGCAGCACTTCGGTGACGACGACGCGTTGAAAGAGCTGGTGGGCAGTGTCCTCCCGGACCCAGTTCCATATCCAGGCGATGCACCAAGTCGACCTCCACCGGGTGGCGATCGCCACGCCGTACTCGCCCGAGGCGGTTCGGGCCTCAATGCCATTTCGGTGCAAGCGGGCGGCGAGGGCTGCGATCCGCATCGATCCGACCCCGACCTCGCGTTCGGACCCGTCGGTGGGTCGTGGGCGAATTCGGGCGTAGGTGCCCGCGCTGGTGGCGTTCGAACTGCGAAGATCATTGGGTCTTTACGAGGAGCATGACGATGGGACGGATTGCCGCTCTCGATGGATTGCGTACGGTCGCCATCGCGATGGTCGTCGCCTATCACGTCGACAACGAACTCGTTCCAGCAGGACATTGGGGAGTGCCACTGTTCTTCGTGCTGTCGGGCTTCGTGATCACCAGCTCGATCTGTGCCGAGATAGATCGAAGCGGTCGTCTCGACCTGCTCGGTTTTTACCGGAAAAGGCTCCTTCGCTTGGTGCCCGCCATGCTCGTCGTGTGCGTGGCGTTGTTGGCAGTCGGGACGCCGTGGGCACAGGTTCAGCCGGCTATCGGCTTCTACGCAAACTACGCGCGCACCGAGGGCATCACCCTCGGCCGACTGACCCACACGTGGTTTGTTGCCGTGATCGTTCACTTCTACATGCTGTGGCCGCTGGTGATGAAGATCATCCCGGCAAAGTGGTGGGTCCCTGTCATCGGCGCTCTTACCGTTGCTGCCCTCGCATGGCGGGCGATCGCGATCGAGGTCATGTCCCCGGGGTGGGTGTACAACTCGACCGACACCAACGCAGCGGCACTACTGGTCGGTTGCTTGTTGGCCGTCACGGGCATGGCAAGGATTCCGTTCGCCCGTTGGTCGATTCCGGCGCTGCTTGGCCTGATGTTTCTCCCGGTCTTCGGCAACACGGGGAGCATGATCTTGTGGGGTGGCTTCCTCGCTGTCGGGCTGTCTGCGATTGCGCTCCAGTACGCGAGAACCGCGCCTGCCTGGCTTGAGAACCGAGTCTTGCTCAAAGTTGCCGAGGTCTCGTTTGGGATCTTCCTGTGGCACTACGTGTTCGTTCGCTCCGACATTTCGCTGTGGAGCGCAGGGATTTTCACGATCGCCGCAGCCCTGGCGTCTTGGCACCTTGTCGAACGGCCGATCGCCGTGTGGGACGCCAACCGAATGGCCCGATCACAGGCGGCCTCTGACGAACTGTTGCGGAACGTTCATTGCGATCCGGCGCAGGGACCGGAGACGTGACGTGAGTAGCGGCGGGAACACGTGGGCGAACGCCCGTGCAGGTGGTGAGGGTGCGGCGCTGTCAGAGCCCTACGACGTGACGACGGATCGGTCTGCGGCCTGGTCGCGCCTGGACGCTGCATCGGCCCTCGTGAAGAAGCTCGTGTTCTTCGTCGGAGCGCTCAACGTTGTCGTTCTGTTTGCGCTGCTCATGGTCAAGGTCAGCGCGGGCGATGACGACCTCTCCGTCTCCGTCTCCGATGACGTAAGCGTGATCGCTGACGACCTCGTCTCGACCAGCACGGTTCCGGAAACGGTCGTCGAAGAGACGTCTGCGGAAACGGTCGTTGAAGTAATCGCTGGCCTTGATAGCACCCCGGATCAGGTAACCGCTCCTCGCTGGTCGCCCCCGTACCCGGATCCTTTCGAACCCGTGGCGAATGAAGTGCAGCCCGAGGCGAAGTTCCTCGGCTCGCTGGTGGCACACGGCATTACCAACTATGAGAGCGGTACGTCGCTCAGCGGAGTCCTCGAGAGCGTTCCGCCCGTCGCTCCAGACCTCTACGGCGCCATGGTCCTCCAGGTGCAGCGGGTGCACCACCCGGGCATGTGGTCGCGAGGCACCGTTGAGTACGCCCAACTGGGAGGCCACCTCGACGACAGGATCTCAATCATCGTGGTGATACGCCAAGAGCTCGGACGCGAGGGGAGCAGCGTCCCCGAGCGGGTCGAGACGCGAACGATGGAGGTCCGCCTCACTGGATCTGCAACCGGGGGGTGGGCGCTCGAGACGATCGCCTCGGTCGGTGGCAGCCCGGTCGAACGGCCAACGGATCTCGACCCCATCGCAGCAGCCGTAGTCGACCACGAACGGATCGATCTTCCCGATACCGCCGTGTGGGACATCTACGACGGAAAGATCGACCTGCAGTTGTTGCAGTTGATGCTTGATGCTGCGGACCGCATGCCGTACTCGGTCGTCGTGTTCCAGACCGGCCACGCCTACAACGTTTTCGGCACCGACCGTGTGAGTAATCATTCGGTGGGTCGTGCGGTCGACATCTACAAGTTTGGCTCGGAGCTGGTGATCGATTCGCACGACAGATCGTCAGACCTTTACGAACTCTCGGAATGGATCGTGTCGCGCTACGACATCAGGGAATTCGGGAGCCCTTGGCTCTTTCCGGAGGCGATTGCGCACACGTTCACGAACGAAGTGCACTACGACCACGTGCATATCGGTGTCTTCCAGTACCCGACGTCGCCCGATCCGCCGCCAACCACGACGACACTGCCTCCTGTTGAGGCCACGACGACACTGCCTCCTGTTGAGGCCACGACGACACTGCCTCCTGTTGAGGCCACGACGACACTGCCTCCTGTTGAGGCCACGACGACACTGCCTCCTGTTGAGGAGTAGGAGCGACTATTCGCCGAGATCGTCGAGCATCTCGGTTGCGTTCTCAATCAGTCGAGGTACTCGAGCTGCGACGAACGCCATACGCGGGTCGGTTGACGCCCCGACCAACCAGCGGTGGTGCAGTTGCTGAACGACGGTGGCGGTCTTCCACTGGGCAAAGGCGTCGTACCAACGGGTGACCGACACATCAAGTCCGCTCTGGTTGCCGTACCGTGCAGCCATTTCGGCCCTGGTCGGCAGGCCCATCCGTTGCATCCCATCGTGGCTGAGCCGGGGTGAGTCCGGGCTGTCATCGGCTTCAGGCCAGTAGTTGAGAAGCGTCCCGATGTCGACCAGTGGGTCGCCGAGCGTGGTCATGTCCCAATCGAAGAACGAGATCAGTGCATCTGGCTGACCGGCGGCGAACATGCAGTTGTCCAGCTTCAGGTCGTTGTGCACAAAACTCACCCGCTGGGGTGTCGGTATCGAGCGCTCGAGGCGGGCATGGATCTCACACATGCCGACGTCGTAGCGCTCGTCGGCCACCAAGTCCCAGCGCCTCTTCCAGCCCGCAACCTGGCGAACGATGAAGCCACCTGGACGGCCGAGGTCACCCAACCCGACGTCGTTGGGGTCGAGTAGGTGGAACTCGGCGATGGCGTCGACGAGAGCAAAGCCGAGCCGGCGACCGACGTCGGTTTGGTTCCGCATCGACTCAGGAATCACGCCGCGGATCACCTCGCCGCGGCAGCGCTCCATGACGAAAAAGTCGGCGCCGGCGATCTCGTGGTCGTCGCAGAACAGGTAGGCCCGGGGGGCCTTGTTGAAGATCTGCCAGAGAACGGAGAGCACCCTGTACTCACGTTGCATGTCGTGGGCGCCTGGCGCAAGCGTGCCGTGCGGCGGGCGCCGCAACACCAACTCCGTGTCGCCGAAGCGAATCATGTAGGTCAGGTTTGCCGATCCGTTGGGAAACTGAAGGACCGAGAACTCACCGTCGGTGTCGAGATCGTTGGGGAGTTCGGCGCGAAGATAAACCTCGACCCGAGCCCAATCGAGATCCTCGCCGGCACGAACCGAATCCAGTTCGGGTGGGGCGTCGGTCACAAAAGGGTCGACCATGGCTTCTGGTGGCGTCACGAGTTGTCACTGCACCGAATCTCGGCGGAACTGTCAAGGGATGCCGATGGGCTGATCGGGCTCTTCTCGGCTAGAGAGGAGTCATGACTGACACCGTCTTGACGGAACGGCGAGGGGAGATCCTTGTCGTCACGATCAACCGCCCTCACGTCCGCAACGCAGTCGACTCGCCCACGGCCCGCATGCTCGGACAGACGTTTGTCGATTTCGATCACGACGATTCGCTCAAGGTCGCCGTGCTCACCGGAGCCGCAGGCACCTTCTGTGCCGGTGCAGACCTGAAGTCGGTCGGTGACGGCACCTTCGAGCCGACCCCACCGCCCATGCCTCCGATCGATCGCCACCATGCATGGGCACCCATGGGGCCCTCGTACCTTCGCCTCGACAAGCCTGTCATAGCTGCGGTATCGGGTCATGCCGTCGCCGGGGGTCTCGAGTTGTCGCTGTGGTGTGACATGCGCGTCGTCGACCAAGACGCAACGTTCGGCGTCTACTGCCGACGATGGGGCGTGCCGCTTATCGACGGCGGCACGGTGCGCCTTCCGCGGTTGATCGGTCACTCGAACGCGATCGACATGATCCTGACGGGCCGTCCCGTCGGGGCCGACGAAGCGAGAAGGATGGGCCTTGCGAACCGCGTCGTCCCGACCGGCACGTCGCTCGAGGCAGCCGTCGAGTTGGCCGAGCAGATCGCTCAGTTCCCGCAGTTCTGCATGCGCAGCGACCGCCGCTCGGCCTACGACCAGTGGGACCTCGACTTCGATACGGCAATGGAGAACGAGGGAATGCTGGGTGACGGGACGCTTCGATCTGGCGAGAGTCGCGAAGGAGCGCGTCGTTTCAGCGCTGGGAGAGGCCGAGGCGGCACCTTCGACGACATCTGAGCTCAATGCTGGTTGTGTTGTTCGAGGTCGGCGAGGCCAGCGAGGCCAGCGAGTGCCTGATCGACCACGGTGTCGAGCCGGCCGGCCGGCCACGTCACTTCGGGACGCTGAGCCTTCCACCCGATCAGCATCATCAATCGCACCGTCTCGAAGAACGACACCCAGGTGAGCTCATCATCACTGATCGGTCGAATCGCACGGTATGCCTCGAAGAACGCAGCCCGGGCGATCTCGGCGTCGGGTGCCTCCTGCATGTGCAAAAGGGCAACAGCCATGTCGTATTGGTGCCAGCCGTACCCGGCATCATCGAAGTCGATCACGCTCAATGCTCCGGCGGAGTCGACAAGGAGGTTGCCAAGGTGCAGGTCAGCATGGATGACACTGAACCGCTCAGCCGGTTCGCCGTACCGGCGAAGCCGGTCGAGGGCAACGAGACGAGCCTCACCCAACGCATCGGCTTGCGAGGGCGTTAACTCGTCGGCCTCCCAGAAGCGCCCCCAGAACGGAGTCTCACCGAGGAGTCCGTCGGCACCGAGTCGTTGGCGGACGAAGCCAGCGGGTGGATCCCAAGCAACCGCTTGTGTGTGCATCTGGGCCATGAGTGAGCCGAGTTGGGCGAACTGGTCGGCCACCGGTGCAGTCACGTCGGTCGATTGTTGGAGATCAGCGACGACTGCTCCTTCGCGCCATCGGGTCAGGCCGGCGAAGCGTTCGTCGGTCGGTGTTGCCCCGACAGGGATGAAGAACCGGCCGTCTGCGGCGCATACGGGCTCGGGGACCCTCACACCCGCGTCGGCGAGGGCTGCGAGCCAGAGTCGTTCGGAGTCGAGTTCCTCGAGGCTGTGATAGCCGGGCCGGTGCAGGCGAAGCACATACGCAGACTCGTCTCGTCGGGCGCAGTAGGTCACATTCTCACCGACGACCACCAGCTCCAGGTCGTGATCGTCGATGTCGAACGCAGCGCGGGCCTGCTCGGCTGCAGAGAGATAGGGATCGGCGTCAGCCATCGAGGTCGGCCAGCACGCGGTCGAATGCGTGCAGGAACTCGTCGGCATTGGCATCAGAAAAGACCAGTGGCGGCCGAATCTTCACCACATTGCGGTGGGCTCCTGCGTTCGAGGTGAGAAAGCCAGCGTCCTTGAGGCGGTTGACAACATCGGCCGCCCGCCCGGCGTCCGGTGCGAGGGTTTCGTGCGACTCGACGACCTCGATACCGAGGAAGAGTCCTACGCCGCGAACCTCGGCCATCCACGGGTGACGCTCGGGATCGAGGCGCTCGGTCAGCTCGGCCCTCAGCGTGGCCCCTACCCGAGCGGCGTTGTCGACGAGTCCCCGCTCTTCGATCTCGTCGAGGACGGCAAGCCCAACCACCGCCTGCAGTGGGCTCGACGCAAACGTGTTGAAGTAGCCGGCCCGTGCCCGCCACCCCGAAACGATCTCGTGGCTTGACGTCGTTGCCGAGAGTGGCAATCCGTTTCCCATGGGCTTGCCGGTGACGACGATGTCGGGCTCGAATCCCGACACTTCGTACCCCCACCAGCGTCCGGGCCGTCCGTAGCCGGCCTGGACTTCGTCTGCGATCACCAGACCTCCGACGTTCTTCACCATCTCCGATGCGCGGCCCATGAACCCTTCTGGGATGTGCGGGAGACCCTCGTTCGCCTGGATCGAGCAGAGCACCAGCCCCGCCACACCGAAGCCTGCGGCATCGAGCGACTCGATCGCCTGCTCGAGGTGAGCGAGGTAGGCATCGGTCAGTTGTGCGTCGGTAAGCCCGATCTCGATGGGACGCAGTGTCTGCGGGAACGGGATGGTCCGGATCGTCGGAAACGCCCCCGGATCTCGGGCGGCGAGGCCGAGGCCACCGACCTCACCGATGTTGCCGTGGTAGGTGCCGTCGGTGGAAATGAACCCCCGATTCCCGGTCCAGGCCTTTGCCATCTGCATTGCGACGTCGACGGCTTCGGTTCCGGAGCAGGCGAAGCTGACGCTTTGCATGCCCGGGGTCGAATGCAGTCCGGTCAATCGCTCCGCAAGTTCCACGATCGACTCGTGCAGGTAGCGGCTGTGCGTGTTCAGCGTGGACTGCTGCGCCCGCATCGCCTCTGCGACACGGGGGTTCGCGTGCCCGACGCATGGCACGTTGTTGTACATGTCGATGTAGCGCCGTCCCTCGTGATCGAAGAGCTCGACCCCATCACCACGGACGAGGTGTAGCGGCTCCCGGTAGAACAGCGGCGTCCCTGCGCCGAGCGCCCGGTCTCGCCGGGAACCGAGTTGTGCGGAATGTTCCGTGGTCGGCATTCCCCGACCGTAACCGCAGCGCGGTACCTTGCGCCTCGTGTCCGAAACGACCTACGACGCCATTGTCATCGGTGCCGGCTTCGGTGGTCTCTATGCGCTGCACCACCTCCGCGACGAGATGGGACTGAACGTTCGCGGGTTCGACGGGGCGAGTGACGTCGGAGGTACCTGGTGGTACAACCGCTATCCAGGGGCGCGGGTCGACGCGCCGAGCAGCCCGTTCTACGCATACACCTTCAGCCAAGACCTCGTCGACGAGTGGGTCTGGCCCGAAACCCAGAGCACCCAGGCCGACGTGCTGCGCTACGTCGAGTTCGTCGCCGACCGTCTCGACCTTCGGCGCAACATCACGTTCGACACTGTCGTCACCGATGCCCGCTACAACGATGCGACCCAGCACTGGACGATTGAAACCGATCAGGGAGCAAAGGTGACGGCTCGCTTCTTGATCTGTGCGGTGGGTGCCCTCTTCGTTGCGAACAAGCCTGATTACCCGGGGATCGACGAGTTCACCGGCGACATCTTGCACACCGGTCGATGGCCGCACGAACCGGTGACGTTCGAGGGTAAGCGTGTTGGCGTGATCGGTACCGGTTCGTCGGGGGTCCAAGTGATCCCCCAGATCGCGAAGTCCGCCGAGCACGTCACCGTTTTTCAGCGCACCCCGCAGTACGCGCTACCAGCGCGCAATCGGCCGCTGCCGCCCGAAGATCTCGCCGAGTACCGAGCCAACTGGAACGAACTCCGTGGTTCGATGCGTCACCGCGGCGGATGGCCGTTCCCGACGACCAAGTTGCAAGCCGCTGATCACTCCCTCGAGGAGCGATATGCCCGCTACGAGGAGATGTGGCAGCGCGGTGGCATGCATCTCGCCATCAACAGTTTCCAAGGCGTGTATTCCGACGAAGCACTCAACGATGAGATTGGTGCGTTCGTGCGAGGCAAGATCCGTGACATCGTCGACGATCCGGACACTGCGGACAAGCTCATGCCGAGTTATCCGTTCGGCACCAAGCGTCTGATTCTCGACAATGGCTACTTTGAGACGTTCAACCGTCCGGCCGTCACGCTCGTTGACCTCCGAGCCGACCCCATCGAGCGGTTCAGCGACGCAGCGGTACACACCGCTGAAGCCGAGCATCCGATCGACATGCTCGTGCTCGCCACTGGCTTCGACGCAGTGAGTGGATCGATGCTGCAGCTCAACCCGAAGGGTCGAGGGGGGCTATCGCTACGCGACAAGTGGGCGGATCGGTTCGACACCAGCCTCGGGATGACTGTGGCCGGCTTCCCGAACCTTTTCATGATCCACGGCCCCGGCTCACCCGGCGTGTTCTTCACCATGCCGCTCGGCGCTGAGTTACAGACCAAGTGGATCGACTCGTGCATCCGTCACCTTGAGGCAGAGGAGTTCGGCGCGGTCGAACCCACCGTGGAAGCGGAAGCGGCCTGGGATGCCGAGATCCAAGGCATTGCGAACCGCACCCTCTACCCGCGGACCGACTCTTGGTACATGGGCGCAAACATCCCGGGCAAGCCGCGACAGTTTCTCGGTCATCTCGGCGGGTCGATGTACTTCAACCGTCTCACCGAGATCGCAGAGGCCGGCTTCGAAGGGTTTGTTTTCGAAGCGCGACGCTAATCGTCGGCGGCGATTCCGACCCCATGGGAACGAGCGCACTGCCGCCCGTCGCGGGAAGTCGCGTTACGTTGCTGCGCGTAGGGGAGTGTTCCACTGAGAAACACGACGATTCCGGCACAACCGAATGAGCAGGTTCGGTCGGGCTGAAACTGGTCGTCCGGGCACAGGTGCCCGTCGCTGGTTCGCCCGAAGGGAACGGATCCGCTACAAGAGAGTCCATGTCAGGGCCAATCGACCATCGGCTGACGACCCGGCAAATGGCCGAGTTCGTGACCAACGGGTTCCTACGGTTCGATGCCGTCGTCCCTGCCGAGATCAACCGGCGGGCTGTTGTCGAGATCGAGCAACTGATGCGAGAACGATTCGGGCCCGACGGCATGCAGCCGCCGAGAACCGGAACGCCACTCTCGGCGTGCTACCCGGCGCCATCGGCAATCGGCGACTATCTGCGGCTTCCTGAGGTGCACGGGGTGATCGAATCGCTCGTCGGGCCCGACCCGCGTTTCGATCATGACTGGACCCACCATGTTCCGGCAGGATCGACCTACGACCAGCCGCTCCACACCGATGCGATCACCGACACGGCCGCTCCGAGCTTCGACATCCAGCTGTTCTGGTTTCTCCATGACGTCGCCCCCGGCGAAGGCGGAACCCGTTTCGTTCCCGGAAGTCACCTGCACCGGGTCTCGCCGTCGCTCGACCGCTACCAACACATCAAGGGAGAGCAGCAATTCGCCGGTCCAGCCGGGACCGTCATGGTGTTCCATCACGGGTTGTGGCACGCCGGGCAACCCAATCCGGGCGTGAAGGGTCGACTGATGCACAAAACCCGACTCAACCCGATGGTCCCGCAAGTCCGGCTGTGGAACACCGCCGACCTCGACGAATTGCACAATGATCCTTCGGACCATCAGTTCGCCACGATGCAGGCCGACAGCGTGGCGCAACTCTTCCGGACGAACCATCCGTGGCACGGCACGACCGAGTCGCGGAACGAGCAGATGCAACGAGCGTTGGCGTGGCGTTATCTGACCGGTGACGAAACCTATGACGTCGATCATTACCTCACCCGTATCGCCGACCGAGACGGGCTGGTTTCGTGATGGAGCGTCAGCAGGTTCTCTATCTGTGGGGGAGTGGCTCCTCGCTTGACTCCGGCGTCATTGCCTGGGCATTTCACGATGGGACCGGCGGGGTCGGGCCGGCCCTGCCCGAGGGTGATCCGCCTTACGAGACGAGCGCGGAAGCCCTCTGTGACGGCTGGTTCCTCCTGCAGAGCGCGCAACTCATCCCCCCTGCGCTGGGTTTCGAACACACGAACTCGTACCTCGAGCACGAGTTCGTCTTCGAGCGCCGGGTCGAGGTCTGAGGCTACGTTCGACCTGTCCGAGAAGGAGTCGACATGACCGAACTGTGGCAGCGAACGGCAGTGGAACTCGCCGAGGGGATCCGTCGCCGAGATCACACGGCGACGGAGGCACTCGAGTCCGTGCTTTCACGCGTCGACGATCGGAATCCCCATCTCAACGCAATCACCTACGACTGTCGAGACGCAGCGCGCGCCGAGGCTGCTGCAGCTGACGAAGGCGTTGCCGCCGGAGTGGAACTCGGCCCGCTCCATGGTGTGCCAGTCACCATCAAGGAGAACGTTGATCAAGCGGGAACCCCCAACCCCAACGGTGTCCCGGCCTTCGCAGACCTGATCGCGTCCACGGACGCGCCGCTGGTTTCGAACCTCCGAAAGGCCGGTGCCGTGATCTTCGGCCGGACGAACACGCCTGAGTTCTCGATGCGGGCCACTACCGACAACCCGCTGCGCGGGCGGACGAGGAACCCGTGGGATGACGAAGCGAGCCCGGGGGGTTCGTCGGGTGGAGCCGGCTCGGCGTGTGCTGCGGGGTTGGGCCCGCTGCATCACGGCAACGACATCGGCGGCTCGCTTCGCTTCCCGTCGTTCGCCAACGGCACCACGACCGTGAAGCCGAGCAGCTTCCGCGTGCCGGTCTTCAACGCCACTGCAACCGCGGAGCGGCCGCTGCTCTCCGCCACGATGTCGTGTCAGGGCATCATCGCTCGCACTGCGGCTGATGTTCGCCTCGCTACGTCGGTGATGATCGCCCCTGATCCGCGCGACCCGAACCACGTGCCCCTGCCATGGGAAGGTCCGGCGGTCGATGGGCCGATCACCGTCGCTGTGACAACCGAAAGCAACGGGTACAACATGCACCCGGCGATGGGTGAGCTCGTCGAGCGCAGTGCTGAGATGCTGGCCGATGCCGGGTATCACGTGGTTCACGTCGACCCACCGTCGATTCTCGGGCCGGCGAGGGAATGGTTCCGCGCCGGAGTCACCGAAATGGGCCTTTCGCTCGGGCCGGCCGTCGCCACCCACGGCAGTGAGACCATCCAACAGGTCTTCGAGTGGTACTACGAACTCGGCGAGATCCTCGACCGCGATGACTACGTCCAATCGATGGGTGAACGGGCTCGGTACCTCCGAGAGTGGAGTCTCTTTCTCGACGAGTACCCATTGCTCGTCACACCGTTCCTCATGCGGCCGCTCTACAACTGGAATGACGATGCTCAGAGCTTCGAAGTCCTGAAGGACATCTTCGATTCGTCCATGTACAGCTGCGGAACCAACTATCTCGGACTCCCGGCGGGCGTGTTCGGTGTCGACCTCGTCGAAGGACTGCCGGCGGCGGTGCAGATCGTCGGGAGGCGTTATCGCGAGGACCTGGTCGTCGATGCGATGGAAGCTGTGCAGGAACGCAACGGCATCCTCACCGATCGGCTCTGGTCGAGGGACTAATCACCGGTTGACGCTGCCGGGCGCGAGTCCGACGGCGCCTCAGAAGATCGGAAAGACATCACGCGGCGAGCGCTCGGCGCGGGCGAGCGCCGCCAACACACCCCAGACCCCATGGCGGTCGACGCCGATGCCCATGCAGATGTCGACAACCTCGGCTGGGCCGCGTGGATCGATCTCGGGCTGAACGACGCCGGTGCTCGTTGTCAGATCATCGAGGTGGAGCAGCACCTCGATGAGGCGCGTCCGGCAGAAGTCGTCGAGGGTGAGCATTCGCCCGCCGAGCGCTGTCAGCAGGCGATCTTCGGGCTCGTCGGCAAATCTCGATGCCAGGTCATCGGCAAGCTGGCGGCACTTGGCCGCCATTGCCAGTTGCCCGATCGCCGCCTCGTCGGCGGAGACGTCCCTTATCTGATTGTGGATCGGAGCCTCGACCGCAGCCCGGAAGTAGGTGACCGGCGTGAGCAGCTCGCCGTCGGGTCGCCGGTCGACGGGGGTTCGGTCGAGGTACGCGATCGTTGCACCGGCGGCGCGCACGAGGTGGGCGCAGAGCGCGCCCACCGTCATGCCTTCGAGGGCGGAGGGTTGTTCCCAACGGTCGGCCGTGGCTGCGTCGGCGATGACGTCGGCCCCAGCTGCGACCGCTTCGACGACGAGGGAACGAAGGTCGGACGAGGACAGCGAACTCATGAGGCCAACCTAGATGACAGCGCCAAGCGACTCTCGCCCCGTCGCTAGAGTCTGGGAATGTCCATCCGTGCAGAGGAACGCGACATCATTCGCGAACTGCTCCACCACGTCGAGCACAAGTCCACGGAGATGTTGCCTGAGGTCGGACTGAACCCGACGTCGAACTACACCGACCCGCTCAAGCTCCAACGAGAGATCGACGTTCTCTTCCGAGAGTTTCCGATTGCGATCGCGCACCGTTCCGATCTTGCAGCGCCGGGTGACTTCCTCACCCACGACGACACCGGCGTGCCGATTCTGGTGACCCGAACCGAATCGGGTGCTGTGAAGGCCTATCTCAACGTGTGCCGCCATCGAGGGGCCCGTATCGAGGACGAACCGTGTGGACATTCGCTCCGGTTCACTTGCCCGTACCACGCCTGGACCTACGACCTCGATGGCGCCCTGCGAGGGATGCCGCAGCCGGTGGGCTTCGACGCCGTCGACCGCAATGAGCGCGGGCTGGTCGAACTCCCGGCCTATGAAACGCATGGGCTCATCTGGGTGGTTCCCTCACCCCAGGCCGACGACATCGACATGGCCGCATGGCTGACGCCGTTTGACGAACAGTTCTCCGATCTCGATCTCGGCGGCCACGTTGTGTTCGAGAAATGGGCGCTTCACCGAAACATGAGTTGGCGCCTCGCGCTCGAGGGTTTCCAGGAGTCCTACCACTTCTGTTCTGCTCATCGTGAGAGCGCCTGCTCGAACTACCTCGACAACCAGAGCGTCTGGGCCGACTACGGGCCCCATGTGCGTCACTCCGTGCCGCTGCCGTCACTTGTTGATCTGCGGGAGGTGCCGGAAGGTGAGTGGGAATACCGGCGTCATTTCATGACGCAGAACTTCGTCTTCCCGGCCAACTTTGTGCAGGCGATGACCGACCACGTCTATGTCCACACGATCATTCCGACCGGTCCGGGTACGTGTGTGTTCCAGTGCATGATGCTCGTGCCTGAGGCGCCAGTGACAAAAAAGATCGCACAGTATTGGCGAGCCAATTACGACGTCGTGCGGCGGGTGTTTGACGAGGATTTCGCGATTGGCGAGGGGATTCAACGCAATTTCGATGCCGGGGTCAACGATTCCTTCGTCTTCGGCCGCTACGAGTGCGGGCTGCACTTCGGTCAGCGGTCCATCGACGCTGCACTTGCCGGAGAGATTGCCCCGCCGCGTCGGTGATTCACATATTATGCCAGTAAAGTTGGCACAAGTTCAGTTGTCGATGATCGAGGAGCGTGATGACAGAAGTTCGTGAGAGCATCGAGATCGCCCGCCCCCGTGCGGAGGTCTGGGCGGTCCTTGCCGACTTCGGAGCCATCGTGGATTGGGCCCCGAACGTCGATCATTCATGGCTGGCCACTAGGGCTGAAGGCGAGGTGGGCGCAGTCCGTCGGGTGCAGGTCGGTCGCAATGTGTTGCTCGAACGGATCGTTGAGTGGACACCTGGCGAGGCCCTCGCCTACGAACTCGAGGGACTCCCACCGGTCGTTCGATCAGCCACCAATCGTTGGTCGCTTCTGGACCAGGGTGGCGTTACCGCCGCCACGCTCACGACCTCGATCGATACCGGCTCACGGCCCCCGCAGCGAGTGATCGGACGAGTGGTCGGCCGAGCCCTCGCCAAGGCATCGCGCCAGATGCTCGACGGCCTCAGGGTGCATGTGGAGCAGAAGGCATGACCCGCCCTGATGTCGTCGTCTTGATGACCGACCAGGAACGGGCCGCGCCGCCGTATGAGAGCGAGAAGTTGAAAGCCTGGCGGCGCAAGACACTCCACGCCGAGGCCTGGTTCGACGACAACGCCATCAACTTCCGCCGGCACTACACCGGGTCTTTGGCATGTGTGCCGAGCCGGCCGACGATCTTCACCGGCCAGTATCCCGATGTCCATGGTGTCACCCAGACCAATGGGCTCGGAAAGATGGCTGATGACTCGCGCATGCGTTGGCTGCGCGAAGGCGAGGTGCCGACACTGGGACACTGGTTCCGAGCCGGTGGCTATGACACGCACTACGTGGGCAAGTGGCACATCACCCATGCAGACCTCACCGACCCCGAGACGGGCGACGTGCTGTTCACCCACGGAGACGATGGGTCGGTGAAGCCTGAAGCGGTGCAGGCGTACCTTGACGCCAATGTGCTCGATCCGTTCGGCTTCTCGGACTGGGTCGGCCCGGAGCCTCACGGGGCGCGTCCGGCGCTGTTCGGTCTGATTTGCGATGGGATTTATGCCAACCGGGCGATCGAGTTTCTCCGAGAACGGTACGAGCGGCGAGCTGCCGGAGACGAGGCTGCACGCCGACCGTTCCTCTTGGTGGTGAGCTTCGTCAATCCTCACGACATTGTGGCCGCGCCTGGCTGGCTCGGTCGGTTCGGACCAGACGCCCCGTTCGTTGACGATCCACTCAACCCTCCCGATGTGCCCGAGTCTCCGACCGATCGCGAAGATCTGTCGACCAAGCCTGCTGCGCAAATCGCCTTCCGGGCCTCCTATCCGACGACGTATGGCCCTGCTCCAGCTGTTGAGGTGGCCTACAAGAAGCAGGCGCAGGCGTACCGCAACCTCTACTACCGGTTGCATGTCGCCGCTGACCGCCAGCTCGAGCGGGTGCGCGAGACGGTCGTCTCCTGCGGACACGACACAGTCCTCGTCCGTACCGCAGACCATGGGGAACTGCTCGGCGCCCATGGCGGGCTGCATCAGAAGTGGTTCAACCTGTACGACGAGGCCACGCGTGTGCCGTTTGCGATCGCCCGAACCGGCGAACGCGCGACGGTCGCTCGGAACGTGATCGATGCTCCGACGTCTCATGTCGACGTGGTGCCGACCCTTCTCGGGGCTGCAGGGATCGACGTCGAGACGGCTGCGATCAAACTCCGTGGACACTTCACCGAGTTTCACGCTCTGCCAGGTCGAGACCTGATGCCGGTCGTTGACGGCGCCGATGCCGATCCCGATCGAGTCGTCTACGCCATGACGCGAGACAACATGCCCGAGGGCGACACCGGTGCGAGTGGGATGGCCCGACGCTTGGGTCGTGTGGACAAGCAACTTCCGCCGCTGCGCATCCAGGTCCCGGCCCACGTTCCCGCCAACTTCGAGAGCATCGTCAGCCGAGTCGCTGAAGGAGATGTGCTGGCCGGCGAAGGGCATCTGTGGAAGATCGTTCGAAGCTTCGATGATCCCGAAACCTGGACCGAGCCCGGTGTCCGCCACCTGGCGAGCACCGGCGTCGGCGGTGACACCTACCGCACCGAACCCCTGCCCGACCAGTGGGAGTTGTACGACCTCGACACCGATCCCTTCGAGGCCGACAATCGCTGGAACGACACCGAGGTGGCCGCAGTCTTCACCCTGCTGGTCGATCGCCTCGCGGCTGAACGCACCCGCGCCGTTCCCGCCCGAAACGAACCATGGCCATACGCCACCCGTGCCCAAAGGACCCCAATGAGGACCCCTCCACCCCCCGCCCGCGCCCTCCGCAAGCTGCTGCAGCGAGCCGGCATGCACCCCGAAGACACCGAGAGCATCGACGTCGACCTCACCGGCCGGCGAGCGCTCGTGATTGCTACCAACCACGGTGTTCTCGACGTGGGCAAGCCAACGGGTGTGTTCGCCAGTGAGATGACCGTTCCCTACTACGCCTTTCGCGACGCCGGCATGGACGTCGATCTGGCAAGTCCGGCGGGTGGCGCAATCCCGGTCGATCCGCAGTCGCTACGGGCACCGTTGCGGACGGAAGCGTGCGATCGCTTTCTCGCGGACGATGACTTCCGCGCAAAGACCCTCTGCTCCTACGCGATCGCCGATGTCGACATTGACAGCTACGACATTGTCTGTCTGGCCGGGGGATGGGGCGCAGCCTTCGACCTCGGCTTCTCTGAGGAACTGGGTGCACAGATGACGCGGGCGAACGCGAACGGCGCCATCATCGGAGGTGTGTGCCATGGGCCGCTCGGTCTTCTCAAGGCGACGGCGCCTGATGGTTCGCCCCTCGTTGCTGGTCGCAAGGTCAGCGCGGTCACCGACAAGCAGGTCCGTGAACTCGGCATCACCTCAACGCCGCACCACCCAGAAACTGAACTGCGCAAGCTCGGGGCTGAGTTCGAGAGTCAGACCCGACGTCGAGATCCCCTCGCCAATCACTGGGTGGTTGACGGAAACCTCGTCACCGGTCAGAACCAGAACGCAGCGCCGATGGTCGCTCGAGAGATGCTCCGGCTCGCCTCGGAACGCGCCAGCTAAGTTCGGTTCTCGATGGCCGACGTCGACAAGGGCACCAAACCACACGACGGGCGCGTCGCGCGGCGGCAGCGAAACATCGAGGCTGTGCTCGACGTCGTACTTGCCATGTTTGCCGAAGACGCCATGTTTCCCTCGATGGAGCAGGTGGCGAAGCGGTCGGGTCTGTCGCTGCGATCGCTCTATCGCTACTTTTCCGACCCCGGCGAGCTCCGCGAGGCTGCGATCGCTCGCAATGACGAAGTGGCGCGCTCATTGACGAAGTTGCACGCAATCGGGGAGGGGCCACTGAAGCGGCGAATCAGCGACTTCGTCACGATGCGCATCTCACTGCACAGCGGCATGGCTGCGGTGTTTCGTGCAACCGTCGCCAACGCAACGCGGCACCCTGGTGTCGAAGAAGCACGGGCTCACAACCGGACGATGATGCGCGAGCAATTTGAACTGCAATTCGCCCCGGAGTTGTCGGGCATGTCCGCCGAGCGTCAGAAGACGGCGGTCGCCGCCGCTGACCTCCTGACGCAGCTCGAATCGATCGAGTTTCTCCGAACATTCCGCGGCTTCTCGGAGACCGAGGCTCGAAAAGTCCTCGTTGACAGTCTTGAGGCGCTCTTGGGCGACATGGAGAGGGACGGCTCACCACCCTGAAGGGAGGAGAAAAGCACCCTGCTATCTATTGCCACAGAATGTGACAATAGATAGGTTACGGCGCATGCCCGGGTACGGACAGATCGACCACGACTACGGCATCAGCCTTGCCACGACAGCGCCCGCTGATGACGGACCGATCTGGATGGTCAACCTCATGCGGTACAAGGATGTCGCCGAGTATCGCGACGGGCGCGAGACGCAACGAACCGGCCGAGAGGCCGACGACGAGTACATGCCCACGGACTCACTCACTGGGGTGGGAGCAAAACTCGTGTACGTCGCCGATGTCGAGGATCAGTTCCTCGGCGACGGAACCCAATGGGATCGCATCGGAATCGTGAAGTACCCGACGAGGCGAGCATTCATCGAGATGCAAAAGCGAGACGACTTCCGAGCATCGCACGAACACAAGGAAGCGGGTATGTCCGAGACCATCGTGATCGGCTGTTTGCCGCTCGACGTGCCCTCGGTCGCTGGTAACGCGATCGTCGACTGGGACGACGTCCCGCATCCGCCCAACGACGACGACGGTCCGTACACGATGATGCACGTCATCGCCTTCCACGAAGCAGACGGGGCGACGCAGACACCAGGCAACATGAAGGCGTACCAGCAGGTTGCCGGATCGATCGCCATTCCCAACGGCGTTCGGATCGACGGTTGGTTCTCTGCAGAGGGCACCATCCTCGGCGATGGGCGCCGGTGGCATCAGGTCCGGTTCAACACCTTCCCGAGCAAGCGCGCCTTCACGGCCGTGGCCATGGATCAAGACCGACGTGAGGCGCAGAGCGAGTATCGCGTCACTGCCATCGCCGACACCTACGCACTTGGCCTTCGACCGACCCTCAACCATCTCGCTGCGTCGATCGAGTCCAGTCGATGAAGATCCTCCAGAGCCCGCCCGATGCCGTCGACGGTCTGCCTGGTTATCCGACCGAGCGCAGCTGGGTCGAGATCCCGTCTGGTGATGGGCAGATCATCCGCATCAACGTCATTGACGCCGGTCTTCCGTTCGGGCACCCCGTTGTCCTGCTCCACGGTAACCCTTCGTGGTCGTACCTCTGGCGCCACCAGGTCGGCCCGCTGGTCGATGCCGGGTACCGGGTGATTGTCCCCGACCTGGTCGGTATGGGTATGTCTGACAAGCCATCGATGCTCGACGACTACTCGGTAGAGCGCCACGTTGAATGGATGCGCTGCCTGCTGATCGACGAACTGGCCCTCTCGGGTTGCACGTTCGTGCTGCACGACTGGGGCGGGATCATCGGGATGAGACTCGCGGCCGAACAAGCCGGACTCGTCGACCGGATGGTCGTCTCCAACTCCGGCCTCCCGTGGCGTGACATGACCGAACCGCTGCCCGATGACATCGACGCCACGGGGCCCTATGCCGAGTTCCAGGAGATGGCTCGTCTCGCCCCCCTGTGGGAACCGTGGACGCTGCTCTCGATGGTGTTGTGCAAGGAACCAACCCTGGAGCAGATCGCCGGCTATCACGCGCCCTATCCCGACCCTGTACTCACCATCGGCAGCCGAGCATTCACCCAACTCCTGCCGACGCGACCCGACAATGCGATGTTTCCCGCCAACGACGAAGCGTGGAAGATCCTCGACGAGTGGCATAAACCGGTACTCACGATCTTCAGCGACAGAGACACGGTCGCCCCGAACGGCTGGAAGATGATCGTCGATCGAATCCCCGGTGCAGTCGGTCAACCGCACGTGATCCTCGAAGGAGGGGGTCACTTTCTCCAAGAAGACATCCCCGACGCGTACAACGACGCACTGCTCTCGTGGCTTGAGGAGACCTCGTGACCTACGCTCTCTACGGCGCTCCGGTGTCGCTCTACACCGGCAAGGCTCGGGCCTACCTTCGTCGCCAAGGAATCGACTTCGTCGAACGCTCTCCCGGATGCGACCGGTATCTCAACGAAATCGTTCCCCAGATCGGTCGCTGGATCATTCCGGTGCTGGAGACGCCCGACGGTGAGATCATCCAGGACGGGGCCGACATCATCGACCACTTCGAAAAGGGTCCCGGCCAGAACCTCAAGGCGTTCGACAGCTACCCGCACGATGCCACATTGCGGGCGATCGCTCACGTGTTCGAGATGTTTGGCGGCGAAGGCCTGCTTCGGCCGGCAATGCACTACCGCTGGAACTTCGACGACCAGAATCTCGACTACCTCAACGCCGAGTTCTCGTTGCTCGTACCTCCTGGCAGCCACGACGAGGAAGGCTTTCTCCACAACAGCGCCAGGATGCGAAGGGCGGCGGTCGGATTCGGTGTTGTTCCCAATGCGTTCGAACTGATCGAGGCTGGCTTCGAGGAATTCCTCGGCCTCTTCTCGTTGCACCTCGCCGAACACCCCTATCTGTTGGGCGGCTATCCCACGATCGGCGACTTCGGCCTGATCGCCGCGCTGTGGGCGCATCTGTATCGCGATCCTGCGCCGGCGATGCTCATCAAACAGCGAGCTCCCCGCGTCGGGCGTTGGGTCGAACGCATGACCACGACCGAGTCGTACCTCCATGAGTTTCCCGATCACGACGGATCGCTCGTCGATACCGAGACATTGCCCGCCACGCTGCTCGACCTGATGCGTTACGTCAGCGTTGAGTATCTGCCGGAGCTGATTGCTCATGTTGAGGTGGCCAATGAACATCTCGCTGCCAACCCGCAGATCAAGGCTGGAACGAACGGCCTCGAACGTCCCGGCGATCGGGGGCTCACGGGCGGACGCGGGCTCGAGGGTCGTGGCACCGCCACCTTCGAATGGCGAGGGATCGAACTGACGACGGCGGTGATGCCCTACCGCTTCTGGCTGATGCAGAAACTGCATGACGACTTGGCCGGTGCAAACCCCAACGCGAAGGCCCACACTCGTAACGTATTCCGGTCCTGTGGTCTGGAGAAGTGGCTCGACCTGCGCACAACCCGGCGGGTCGAGCGCGTGAACAATCTGGAAGTCTGGGGACCCGAGGAGACCTGATGGCCAAGACCCCGATCATTGCGATACTGCGGCAGCTCCTCGGAGGTGTCGACAACGACGAGCTTGCTCGATACGCCCGCCCGCCCGACCCTGCTGACTACGAGATCCCCGAACTCGATGGTTCGGGGCCGCGAGCCGCCGACATCTCGCTCGAAAGCACCGCAGCCGACGCCAGCTGGAACGTGTGGCCGGCTCGCATCCTCGGCGAGTGCCGTGAACCCCTCGTTGCGGGGGCCGCCGACATGCGGGGCGTGTGGGAATGCTTTGAGGGGCGCATGAAGGGCCACGTCGAGCGGGTCGAGCAGGCCGGGAATCGCGTCACGATCACGACCGGGGGCCTCGTCCACGACATGTTCTGCGATGGCACCCTCGACAAGGGCGTGGACGACGTTGCCGGAATCGGAGGCCACCGGATCCGGGTCGCTGCGACCTGGGAGGACGGCGTGCACAAACTGCGACCGTTCAACAAGAAGGTCGTCGCCGTCACCCGCCGTGTCGAGGGCTCTGGAAACGACGCCGTGATGATCTGG
>Ga0222718_10001336_pt1 | contig 23862 bp, 19 predicted proteins | sample C33_27DmetaG_FD_165045 | JGI IMG/M metagenome (GOLD analysis project Ga0222718, IMG submission 165045) | Estuarine water microbial communities from San Francisco Bay, California, United States - C33_27D | ecosystem: Environmental > Aquatic > Marine > Unclassified | place: USA: California...
GATTAATAATCAATCCGAGAGATTCATGACATTAAGGGGCTTGTTCCAATTTAAGTCCTCCAATAAGTCAATTTCTATTGATGACGTTGAGCCAGCCACGGAAATTGTTAAACGATTTGCAACGGGCGCGATGTCATTAGGCTCTATTTCAACCGAAGCACATACCACTTTAGCTATTGCAATGAATCGTATTGGTGGGAAATCTAATACGGGTGAAGGCGGTGAAGATAAAAAAAGATTTATACCGCTGACGAAAGATTCCAGCTTGGAAGAAATGTTTGGTAAAGATTTAATTGAAGCAAATATTCAGCTTAAAAAAGGAGACTCTTTACGGTCAAAAATTAAGCAAGTGGCTTCCGGCCGCTTTGGAGTAACCGCAGAATATCTTGCGGCAGCAGATCAAATTCAAATTAAAATGGCACAGGGTGCGAAGCCTGGCGAAGGCGGTCAGCTTCCTGGCCACAAAGTGAGTCCATATATTGCTCAGCTAAGATTTTCTGTTCCAGGCGTTGGCTTAATTTCACCACCACCTCACCATGATATTTATTCTATTGAGGATTTGGCTCAGTTAATTCATGACTTAAAAAATGCAAACCCACAGGCTGATATATCAGTAAAGTTGGTGTCTGAGACTGGTGTCGGTACCGTTGCAGCTGGAGTTGCGAAGGCAAAATCAGATCACATTGTGATCGCTGGTCATGATGGGGGTACGGGTGCTTCACCACTTTCATCCATTAAGCACGCAGGGACTCCATGGGAGCTTGGGCTTGCAGAAACACAACAAACTCTAGTGCTTAATAAGTTACGAAGCCGTGTCATTTTACAAGTGGATGGTCAAATGAAGACCGGCCGAGATGTTGTCATCGGAGCACTATTGGGTGCCGATGAATTTGGTTTTGCAACTGCACCATTAGTGGTGGAAGGATGCATTATGATGAGAAAATGTCATTTGAATACATGTCCTGTAGGCGTGGCGACCCAGGATCCTGAGTTGAGAAAAAGGTTTACAGGTCAACCAGAACATGTGGTCAATTACTTCTTCTTCATCGCAGAAGAGGTAAGAGAAATTATGGCTGAATTGGGCGTTAAAAATTTCAATGATCTCATTGGTCGTTCAGACTTTTTAGATATGCAGACTGGCATAGATCACTGGAAAATTCATGGTCTAGATTTTACAAAAATTTTCTATCGTCCAGAATTGTCAGACGAAGTTGGTACATATCATCAAGAAACACAAGATCATGGACTAGACAAGGCACTTGATCATGAGCTGATTAAGCAAGCAAAAGGTGCGATTGAAAATAAAGGCTCTTGTATCATTAATACCCCAATTACTAATATTAATCGAACTGCGGGGACCCTTCTCTCTCATGAAATTGCAAAAAGATATGGAAACGATGGGCTTCCTGAAGACTCAATTCAGGTGAATTTATCTGGAACCGCAGGGCAAAGTTTTGGTGCTTTTTTAGCAAAAGGGATCACATTTAATTTAGAGGGTGAAGGTAATGACTATGTTGGCAAGGGTTTATGTGGGGGAAAAATCATTATAAAACCTCCAAAAACATTCAATGCAAAAGCATCTGAAAATATCATTGTTGGTAATACAGTGATGTACGGAGCCACATCAGGAAAAACATTTTTCAGCGGGATTGCTGGAGAAAGATTCTGTGTTAGAAATTCTGGAGCCAGCGCTGTAGTTGAAGGGGTTGGTAATCACGGTTGTGAATATATGACTGGCGGAACAGTTGCAGTGCTTGGACCTACAGGTCAAAATTTTGCAGCAGGTATGTCAGGTGGTGTAGCTTATATATTTGATGTCGATAAAACGTTTGAAGCCAATTGTAATAAATCAATGGTGACCTTAGAAAAAGTTTTACCTGCGAGCACACAATCGATTGAGGCTCAACATTTAAATCAACCAGATGAGGTGATCTTAAAATCTTTAGTCACTGATCATTTTAAATATACTAATAGTACAGTGGCAAAACATATTCTTGATAATTGGGATGATATGTTGAATCATTTTGTAAAAGTTATGCCAAATGAATATCGAAGAGCGCTTAATGAGCTGCAAGAAAAAATGAATAAGGAAACAGTTTAATGGGAAAAGCAACAGGATTTTTAGAATTTGACAGGCTATCTGAACAAAATATTCCTCCTCATGAGCGAGTAAAGAATTATAAAGAGTTTGTTCTACACTTAACGGATGAAGAAGCCAAAGTCCAAGGTGCCCGATGCATGGATTGCGGGATTCCTTTTTGTAATAATGGATGCCCTGTAAATAATATTATTCCAGACTGGAATGACCTGGTGTATCGTCAAAATTGGGAAGAAGCAATCAAGGTGCTTCATTCTACTAATAACTTTCCTGAGTTTACTGGAAGAATATGCCCAGCCCCTTGTGAGGCTGCTTGCACATTAAATATTAATTCCGATGCGGTTGGCATTAAATCAATTGAACATGCAATTATTGATAAAGCATGGGAGCTAGGTCTGGTAAAACCTCAGGTAGCAGATAAGAAAACTGGCAAAAGAATTGCCATTGTTGGTTCTGGACCAGCGGGTCTAGCCGCAGCGCAGCAGTTAGCTCGCGCAGGCCATGATGTAGATTTAATGGAAAAAAATGATCGCATTGGTGGACTTCTTCGTTATGGAATTCCGGACTTTAAAATGGAAAAATTTCATATTGATCGACGAATGGAGCAGATGGCTGCTGAAGGGGTTAATTTTTTAACCAATCATAACGTCGGTGAAAATATTAATCCTGATGATTTAATTAAGGATTATGATGCGGTAATTTTATCGGGCGGCGCTGAATGGCCGAGAGATCTCCCTGTACCTGGAAGAGAGCTTGAGGGCGTTCATTATGCTATGGATTTTTTACCCTCTCAAAATAAAGTTGTTGCTGGAGACAAGTTATCAGAGCAAATTCTAGCGACAGATAAACACGTGGTGGTGATTGGTGGCGGCGATACCGGTTCTGATTGTGTTGGGACATCTAATCGTCATGGTGCAAAATCAGTGACGCAATTTGAATTGATGCCACAGCCCCCTGAAAAAGAAAATAAATCGATGGTCTGGCCATACTGGCCGCTGAAGTTGAGAACCTCAAGCTCACATGAGGAAGGTTGCGATCGAGATTGGTCTGTCGCTACCAAAGAATTGATTGGTGAAAATGGAGTTGTAAAAGAATTGGTCGCCAGTCGAGTCGAATGGAAAGATGGCAAGATGGCTGAAATACCAAACTCAGAGTTCAGAATTAAAGCGGACCTGGTGTTATTGGCAATGGGTTTTGTTAGCCCCCAACAATCGATACTTGAAAAATTTGGTGTTGACAAAGATGCTCGTGGCAATGTTAAAGCGGATACTGAAGGGAAAAAAGCTTATTTTACGTCTCGAGACAAAGTGTTTGCAGCTGGGGACATGAGAAGAGGTCAATCATTAGTTGTATGGGCAATTCGTGAAGGTAGACAATGTGCGCATGCAGTTGATGAGTTCCTCATGGAAAGCACCTCGCTACCTAGATAATTATTATGAATCTATTAAATGATTCATTTCTTAAGACTTTAAGACTTGAAAAGACATCTTACACTCCCGCATGGATAATGAGGCAAGCAGGGCGGTACCTGCCTGAGTATAGAGAAACTCGAAAAAATGCTGGGTCTTTTATGGATCTTTGTCGAAATACATCATTTGCAACTGAAGTCACCATGCAGCCCTTAGAGCGCTATCCTCATTTAGATGCTGCTATTTTATTTTCTGATATTTTGACCATACCTGACGCAATGGATCTGGGATTAAATTTTCTTCCTGGTGAGGGCCCCACATTTTCGGACCCGTTAATCGATGAATCATCCGTACACAAACTCGACATTCCATCCATGGAAAAACTATCTTACGTTTTTGATGCTGTTCGTTCAATTAAGCATGCTTTGCAAAACAAAGTCCCCCTTATTGGATTTGCTGGAAGTCCATGGACTCTTGCAACATATATGGTTGAAGGTAAAGGTGGAACAGATTTTTTGAATATCAAAAAAATGGCATATGAGCGAGATGATTTAATGCACCATATTTTAAAAATTAATGCGGAAACTGTTAGTCAATATCTAGCTGAACAAATTAAGGCAGGAGCAGATGCGGTCATGATTTTTGATTCATGGGGTGGAGCATTAAGTCATATGGAATATGAAAAATTATCATTGAATTACATGAAAGTAATTATAGACAATCTTAATATGCTTGGCTTTGATGATGTGCCAAAAATAATATTCACCAAGGGCGGTGGACAATGGATTAATCAACAATTAAAAGTTGGATCCAATGCAATAGGTCTAGATTGGCAAACCAGTTTAAAAAAAGCTAGAGAATTAACAAAAGATAAAGTGGCACTTCAAGGAAATATGGATCCAGCAATTCTCTTAGGATCGGATAAAAAAATTGAAGAAACAGTAAAATCAGTAATCGATGATTACGGCCATGGTGAAGGTCATATATTCAATCTTGGACATGGTATTACCCAATTCACTGATCCCGCAAAAGTAACATTAATGCTCGATGTGTTGAAAGAGTATAGTAAAAAATACCATTAATGTTTTTTACCCTCTTCAATCCCAATCCCAGTTATTGATCGATAGAATTGTTCTTGAAATCCTTTTTTATCTTTAATTGCCTGATTTGATCGATCTGATAAAGATATACAAATAACAAAGAAGAATGTTGTAGTCATAGAGAACAAAGCTGGATACTTATAAGGGAAAATAGCTTCACTGAAATTGAATACATCTACCCATATAACAGGACTTAAGATAACTAACGCAATGGTCACTAGAAGACCAATTAGCCCGCCAAAAAAAGCCCCACTGGTTGTTAGATTCTTCCAGAACATTGATAAAAATATAATTGGAAAATTAGTGCTAGCTGCTATAGCAAAGGCAAGACCGACCATAAAAGCAATATTTTGCTTTTCAAATATGATGCCTAGAAAAATTGCCAAAATACCTAGAAAAATCGTTGCAAGTCTTGAAACAAGTAATTCTTTTTTCTCATTTTTGTTTGAGGAATTAATCACATTTGCGTAAATATCATGAGATATGGCTGATGCACCGGCCAAAGTTAACCCTGATACAACGGCTAAGATAGTTGCAAAGGCAACGGCTGAAATAAATCCTAATAATACATCACCACCAACGGCATGAGCCAAGTGGATTGCAGCCATATTATTATTTCCAATCAGCCCACCCTCAGGATTAAGATAGTCAGTATTGGAGCCAATAAGAATAATTGCTCCAAAGCCAATGATGAATGTAAGAATGTAAAAATATCCTATAAAGCCGGTTGCATAGACTACCGACTTTCTTGCCTGTATGGAGTCTTTAACTGTAAAAAAACGCATTAATATGTGTGGTAATCCTGCCGTCCCAAACATCAGTGCTAAACCCAAAGATATGGCAGAAATTGGATCCTTGATAAGGCCTCCCGGATTAAGAATTTTTGAGCCTAATTCATGATTATTCACCGCGGTAGAAAAAAATAAATTAAGATTAAAATTGAATTGATATAAAACCAGGATAGATATTACCGTCGCTCCAAAAAGAAGCAAAACAGCCTTAATGATTTGAACCCAGGTTGTTGCAATCATTCCGCCAAACGTCACATACAAAATCATCAACCCACCAACAATGTAAACAGCTAAATCATATGGGAGACCAAATAAAATTTGAATTAATTTTCCTGCACCAACCATTTGTGCAATGAGATATAGAGAGACTGTTGCTAGAGAACCTAGTGCTGATAATGTTCTAATAGGTTTTTGTTGAAGTCGATAGGATGCGACATCTGCAAAGGTATATTTCCCTAAGTTTCTTAATGGCTCGGCAATTAATAAAAGGACTATAGGCCATCCCACTAAAAATCCAATTGAGTAAATCAGCCCATCAAAACCCGTGGCAAAGACAAGGCCTGAAATACCCAAAAAGGATGCAGCCGACATAAAATCACCTGAAATGGCTAAGCCATTTTGAAAGCCAGATATATTCCCACCTGCTGTATAGAAAGAATCTCGGCTTGAGATTTGTTTCGCTGCCCAATAGGTTATATAAAGCGTCACTAAGACAAAAAGTAAAAATAAACTAACAGCAATAGTATTCATGACGCGATTTTTTTGATCTCTGGCTCTATATATTTATTAGATAAAAATACATATACAAGGGTCACGATAAATATGATGAGAATTAATAAGAAACCAAAAATGATCCCATAAGAGATTGACGAATTAGCAAGTTGCTTACCCAACAGTTCAGGAAAATAAGCAATAAAAATAATAAATAAGAAATAGGAAAATATGATTGTAAATAACAGCGGTAGAATAATTTGCTTTTTGATACTGATAAGATTACTAATATCTTTCATGATGTAAATATAACATTATTAACAAAACATAATCATGGAAAAACATCGATTTTAATAGTCAATTCTTTTTCTAATATGCTCTTTATATTATTGAGTTCATCTAAAGATAATCTCTCAATGGTAATGTCTTGATTATTTTGTAAAGAGGGCCTTGCCAGGCTATAAAGATCAATTTTTTTAACTATATGCTCGTAAGGCTTAATTAATCTGGAATAATTTTCTAAAAAATTATTTGTTGGAAGTTGATGATTAATTTTTAAAAAGCAAGTTTGAATTACTGTCTGACAGGCCTCTGCACATATTTTTAAATGATTGATCATTGAATTAGGATCCAAATTAACTTGATTAATCCGCTTTATAGAGTCTTCATCAGCCGCATCAATTTTGAACCAGATCTCCCCATGATGTTGATTAATAATATTCAGACATTCTTTTTTTTTGCTAATGAAACTTCCATTTGTAATTAAACGAACAGGAATTTTATCAATGAGACTAAATTCTTTTAAACAATCAATGATAACTTCTAACACGTTCAAAAATTCTGGAGCTGCTGTCGGTTCTCCATTTCCTGATAAAGCTACATCAGCAAAAGTTGTATCAGGAGGAGTATTGTCTTGAATAAACGAAGAGTTAATGATTTGATCAATCCAAAAGTTTAATTCATTTTTTAATAAATCAATATCGATGGGTTCTGGCCCTCCCCTTGTGAGATTTGGAATTTCACAATAAATACATTGCCAGTTACAAGCATTATTGGTATTGAGATTAACTCCTAAGGATAATCCTCCTGCTCTCCTTGAGACAACCGGATAAACATATTTTGAATCAAATATATTCCTGTCATGGTTTTCAGCATGAAGGGTGTACGTTTTTTTGTTCATGGCTTCAATTATATCTAATTTTAAGCCATCATTAATTTACAACAAATTAATAATTGCTGATCCACATAGTTTGATATGGCTTTAAGGAAATCTTTTTAGATTCAATTTTCTTATTTGAAATAAGATCGATCCAATTTTTATTGAAAATTAAATTTATTTCATTTAGATCCACTGGCTGTTTTTGGCTAGTAATATTACACAAGACAAAAATACTTTGTTTTCTATTTTGACATTGCCTCCACAAGGCAAATATTTTTTCTCCAAGGTTTAATGTAAATTGGGTTGCATTCGGATGAAATGCAGGTTGTTTTTTTCGGATAGAAATTAAAGAATTAAGTTGTTTTAAGACAGTAGAATTGATCGTTTTTTTATTCATCTTATTTCTTAAGTCTTTTAAATTATATCTTTTTCTATTAATACTTCTTTTTTGTTTTGTTGATTGCATTCCAGAGTAGTCATTTTCTGTTCCAAAAAAACTATGAACATAGATGGCAGGAATTCCCTCAAGGCTAAGCATAATGGCATGTGCACATATGAATCTTTCGATTTGAAAATTATCTAGATTATCAATTGTTCCCTTAAGCGCATCAATGAGAGCAATATTAATTTCATATGGTTTATTTTTATTTTCAACTTTGCGGTAAGAAACTTCACCCCCAAATTCTTTCATTCTTCTTAAGATAGCTTTGATATTTTTCTCCGATATCAAACCTTCTGCAGGTCTTATTCCAATCCCATCATGGGAAGCAATAAAATTAAAGTAAGTAGTCCCTTCCATTGGCGGAGGCATAGACATCAACCATTTTCTTAAAATGGTTGAGTTACCATAAAGCATTGAATAAAGAATTAGCGGTGGTAGTGAAAAGTTATATATTAATTGAGCTTCATTACCATTTCCAAAGTAATCAAGATTCTCTTTATTAGGAAGGTTCGTCTCTGTAATTAAAAATGTCTTTTGTGAGCTAGCATCTAACAGTAATCTAAATAACTTAATAACTTCATGAGTCTCATTGAGATTAATACAATTGGTACCAAGTTTTTTCCAAAGAAATGCCACAGCATCTAATCTTAAAATTGAAATACCCTGGTCCAGATAAAATTTAATAATTTTTAAAAATTCAATTAGAACATCTTTATTTTTAAAATTTAAATCTACTTGATCCCTACTAAATGTGCACCATACAAATTTTTCACTTTTCTTTGTTTTAAAAATCTGCAATAAATCATGACTTCTGGGTCTTACGATTTTAGAAGTATCAAATTTGTCCTTATAGTCTAAAAAATAGCTTTTTCCTGGAAGTTGATTATTTAAAAATTGCTGAAACCATTCCGATTGACTAGAGCAATGGTTGATTACAAGATCAGCCATAATTTTATACTTTAAGGAAAGTTTTTTTATATCACTCCAGGTAGCTAATCCTTTTTTAATTTTTAGATAATCAATAACAGCAAACCCATCATCTGAACTATAGGGAAAAAAAGGCAGGAGATGGATGATTGATACATTATCTTGAAGATAAGTTTTTAGAACTTGTTCTAAAGTCTGAATATTTTTTTCATCATTATTGTAAAAAGTATCTAGATAGGTAATTAAGGCAACATCTGATTCATCCCATCTATTTTGAATTACATATTGTTTCGGTGATTTTTTTTCAAAAAAAATAGAAAAAATTTTATTAGTTAAATGGGTATTGTTTGATTTTGGATAAATGATATTAAGATGGTTATAAATCTGCTCACAGATTTTATTTTGAAAACTCATTCATATCCTCTGTAACTGCTGATATAAATTCTTTTTGTAATCCCGGAATGGCACTATTAACCCTTGTCCAGGATGGAATGAATGGGGTTTCCATTGGGTTGTCGAGGTAGCTATTTCCAGCATCAAGAATATTTTGTGCAAACATTTCAACAGCTTTTTCTTCAGAATGAATATCTAATTTAAGCCCATTCATCAGTGCATCATTGTTATAAGTTTCAATAAAATCTAGCGCAATACGAAAATATGTAGCTTTGATCGATCTGAAAGTTTCAGAATTGAAGACATGTCCATTAGTGGCAAGTTTTCTGAAAATGGATTTACATATATCAATGGACATCTTTGATAATCCTTTTTCTTGATCATCTAGACTTAAATCCTGATGTTTGTGATCATAATGATCGGCAATATCAACCTGACATAAATGATTATTGGAGTAATTTCTATTCACTTCAGAAAGAACACCTATTTCTAAACCCCAGTCACTTGGAATACGAATATCATTAAGTACTTCAGTACGCATTGAAAACTCTCCAGCAAGCGCGTATCTAAAACTATCTAAGTAATTTAAATATTCATTGTCATTAAAGATTTTTTTTAAAGAACGGATCAGAGGTGTGACTAGAAGACGGCAAACTCTGCCATTAATTTTTTCATTGGCTACTCTCGAATAATAGCCTTTACAAAATTGATAGTTAAAATTTGGATTGGCAACTGGATAAATTAGACGTGCCAGTAACTCTCGGTTATAAGTCACAATATCGCAATCATGCAGGGCCACTGATTTTGCACGGCCGTCCGCAAGGACAAATCCAAAACAGAACCATACATTTCGCCCCTTACCTAACTCCTTTGGTGATAAACCAAACGTTTTGAGATTTTCATCTATATTTTTTAAGCGTGGGCCGTCGTTCCATAAGACAAAGTGTTTTTGAGGGAGCTGATTGAAAAAATGTAATGCATACTTGTACTCTTCTTTGGTCGCTTGATCTAACCCGATGACAATGGAGTCTAAATAATGGACTTTTTTTAACTCGTCCACAATTAGTTGAAGTGCTGGTTTTTCAAGTTCAGAAAATAAGCTAGGCAAGACCAACGTCATTGGCCTTGATTTTGCAAATGATATTAGATTTTTTTCTAAATCATCTAAGGACTGTGTTCTTAAATTATGAAGGGTGCTGATAATCCCGTTTTGGTAAAAATCACTCATTATTTAATACTTTCATTATTTCTTGATTCCAACCAGAGGGGCCAGACATTTCACTCAAGACCCAATCTGATCTTTGCAAGTGCTCATTGTTATTTTTAATCAATATCTTAATATCACATGCGTTAATCATACTAATATCATTTTCACCATCTCCCAATGCAATACTGATAAATTTTGTTTGATAGTCATTTTCGAGAGAGTTTTTGATCCATTTTAGTGCTTTTGCTTTATCGTGGTGCGATGAAATAGTTAAAAATCGACCACCTTGAGTTGCATTTAGCCCTAATTGATGGATTTTTTCCAAAAAATCATTTTTTCTTTCTTCATCATCTAGCCAAATAATGGGTTCTGAAAACTGCCTTTGTTGAGAGAGTTTGACCTCCTCTTCTGTCAACCCAGTATAGTGAATCGCCTGCTCAATTGTTAGTAAAGAGTAACAATTAAAATTAAAAGTTTTTTGCAAAGGAGTTATTTTGTTGTGAATTTCAGTTAAGTTAATGCCAAAGCTAACAACTTGATTGTCATAAAAAACACCTGATCCATTTTCAAAAATGAAAGGATCTTTGAGGGTTAAATGGGACTGTATTCTTTCGATTTCAGCTCTAGTTTTACTTGAGCTGAGGATTAACGGAATCTGACGAGATTTAATAACAGAAAGGGCCTCCAAAGCTGGATCAAATGTGTATGTTTTATGATCGAGAAGAGTCCCATCTAGATCTGAAAAAATAATGTAATTCCGCATAGGAATTTGAAATTGTTAACAGTAAAAAGTTTGAATTATTTGTGGAACCACATTCTTTTGAGGACACCATCTTTATTGACTATGGCATGTTTAAGTGCACCAGCAAAATGAAGAATAAAAAATAATAATAGAATTAGTCCAAATATTTCATGAAATTCTTTGAATAAATCTCTAAGCGTTTCATTATCTATGCCAGGAAGAAATGGGATACCAAACCAATGAACGCCATATTTACTGCCAACCGACATAATGATTCCACTAAGTGGTATTAAGAACATTAATAGATACAGTGCATGATGAGCTGCAGTCGCTAATTTAATTTCGAATGGGCTCATCGAGGATAGCATTTTTGGTGGTTTATGGGTCAAACGCCAGTATATTCTGAATAACACAAGAAAGAATATGGTTACCCCAATAGATTTGTGTAAGTTGAAATAAAAGGTTCTGATTGAAATTTCTTTTGATGATTCAAAAGTAATGAGTCCTAGATCAAAGAGATCAAAGCTTGAAACCTTAGGCCCGCCTTTTGGGAGTTCATGCATGTACCACCCAAGGACAAACATAAAAAGAATAGCAATTGCAAGTAGCCAATGCAGTAAGATCGCTACGTTGTTGTACCTGTCTTTTTTTGGACCAAAATAACTATTTTTAATTTTTGCCATTATCAGGATATTATAGAGCATATTTAAAAAATCAATATGTATTGCAGATGTATAAAAAAATTCTTTTTTTGTTGCTTCTTGTTATAAATATAAATGCACATGCATTCGTGCAAGAAATTGGCCCAGGTGTGTTCGTTCATATTGGTAAACATCTTGATGTTGACGAGGGTTATGATGGAGATATCTGTAACATTGGCTTTATTGTTGGTGAAGAATCTATTGCAGTTATTGATACTGGTGGAAGTTATCTTGTTGCGAATAAACTACTTAAATACATATCTGATAACTTTAAACAGCCCGTCAAATATGTTATCAATACTCATGCACATCTTGATCACGTCTATGGAAATGTCGTTTTTTCGGATGCAGATATATATGGCCACAAAGATTTATCAAAGGCATTAAAATCAAGAGCAGATATTTATCAAGGCATTAATGAAAGGTATTTAGGAAAAATTTCCGACCGAAGCCCTTTGATATTGCCTAATAAATTAGTTGATATCAACAAACCTGAATATATTGATCTAGGCAATAGAAAAGTTAGACTTGAAGCTCACCCAATTGCTCATACAGAATCAGATTTAACCGTTTTTGATGAAAAAACTAAAATATTATGGTCTGGCGATTTAGTTTTTAGTGAAAGGACGCCTGTTGTTGATGGCGATATTCATGGTTTTATTAATGTATTAGAGGATTTAAATAAACAGGAGATTGATTTAGTGATTCCAGGTCACGGACTTCCCTCATCGAAGCAATATGCAATTCAACCAATGGTGGAGTATCTTATTATATTAAGAGATGACATCAGGCAATTTATAGATAATGGGGAGTCACTTGAATTTGCAATAGACAATGCAGCTAGTTCACAAAAAGATCAATGGCTACTATTTGATATACAAAACAAAAGAAATGTAAATCTTATTTTTCCGATGATGGAATGGGAATAAAAATTTTATTCCCATCACGGCATCAATTATTTTTTTGATAGTTTTTGATCAAGGCTGCATCCAGTATTTTCTGGATGAGCACCAACTAAGAGAAGTCCACCTGCAATAGCAATATATAAAAGGCTCATAATCAATACGGGCTGACCTTGCATGGCATTCATGAAGTAAATTAATGCCCATAAAATAGAATAAGCAGATAAAACATACGCAGAAATTTTAGTTTTATAACCTAGAATGAGAGTAAGTCCACCTAAGAACTGCACCAAAATACTAATCGGTGCCATAATCCCTGGCAGACCTCTTGCTCCAAGCATATCTTGGTACATTCCATAGCCACCTGGCGTAGTGATGATATTATTTAGAATAAATAAAATAGAAATAAAGAAGATTTGGGCCAATAGGATTCTTGATATAAGTCCAAAGTGTTTAGTCATTTATATTTCCTTATGATTAGTTAATTGACTATGATGATGCCTTTAAAATAAAAACTATGCAAGTTAACAACAAAAAATTTGTTCTCTTATCCTGGGTTAAGGATATTCAGATTATCAAAGATATTAGATTAGAAGTTTTTATCAAAGAACAGACTATTCCAGAAGAACTTGAGTGGGATCAAGATGATGAAGGGGCCCGTCATTTTGGAATTATATCTAACGAAATATTAATTGCTTATGCAAGAGTGCTGATTAAACAAAAAATTCATATAGGCCGGATGGCTGTAAGAAAAAAATTTAGAAGAGTGGGGGTAGGTTCTTTTTTGTTATCAAATATTATTGATCATGTTGATGGTTGGAATCATTCAAAAAAAGTTATGCTATCAGCGCAAGATCAAGCCATCCCTTTCTATGAAAAAAATTTATTTCAAATTAGAGGGCACAAATACTTAGATGCTGGAATTATTCATTACGATATGGAGTTAGTTCGATAAATTAATCATCAGAGACTTAATAGGAGCTGGAAGACCAAGGTCTGAAATTTCTTTCCAATCAAACCACAATCCATCAACCATCAAATCTTTTTTGTTAGTAATTTTAATTAAAAAGTATTTGTACTTTAATCGATAATGCGAAAAGACGCATTGCCTTTCGCCTTGTTTGTGAATAATATATTTTTTGCTTAAATAGTTTTGCTGAGGCGGTAACCATAACCCATTCCAAACTCCTGTCCGATTTTTGACTAAAAGTATTTGTTTATTACATTCGTAAATATAAAATTCGGTCGATCGATCCGCTTGGGTTTTTGTTTTATTTTTTATAGGAATGGTTCCGGTTAAATTATTTTTTTTTGCAATACATGTCTGATTAACAGGACAGAAATGACATTGAGGCTTTTTGGGAGTACATAATGTGGCACCAAAATCCATAATGGCTTGAGTATAAATATCAATGTCATTATCAGGCAATAGTTGTTCACTGATGTTCCATAAATGTTTCTCGGTTTTAGTTAAATTTATACTTTCTTGAATACCAAAAAAACGACTTAACACTCGCTTGACATTGCCATCTAAAATGGCAAATTTTTTTTTATAGCAAAATGACAATATTGCACCAGCCGTTGATCTGCCTATTCCAGGAAGTTGAATCAGGTTTTCATAGCTATCTGGGAATCTGCAGGAAAATTGGTCAGCAATAATTTTTGCGGATTTGTGTAAATTTCTCGCTCTTGAGTAAAATCCAAGCCCACTCCAATAGGCCATGACTTCATCTTCAGAGGCTTTTGCTAAATCACTAATGGTTCGAAATCGATCAATAAACTTATTATAAAAAGGAATGACGGTACTGACCTGTGTTTGTTGGAGCATTATTTCTGATATCCAAACCAAATAGGGGTCTTTATTTTTTTGCCAAGGCAGATCATATCTTCCGTGATGCCTATGCCATTCTAAAATTTTATTTGAAAAATTTTTTTTCGACTGAGAAGCTATCATTTAGTAAAAAAGAATTAAGAAAATAATTCCGACAATAATTCGATAGTAGGCAAAAATTTTAAAATCATTATGTGCAACAAATTTTATTAATAATCTCACTACAATAAGTGCAGATAAGAAGGCAGTGATAAAGCCAATTAAGAAAAACCAAAAGTCATTCGCTGATAATAAATGTAAGTTTTTTAATAAATCATAGAATGAAGCAGCGAACATAATAGGGATTGCTAAAAAAAATGAAAACTCAGTCGCTGTTTTACGGTCTAGTTTTAAGAGTAGACCTCCCATGATTGTGGCTCCAGATCTTGATGTTCCAGGAATTAATGCTAAACATTGAAACAATCCAATGCCAAGAGATTGCTTGTAAGAAATACTATCAACAGTATTTGTTGATCCTATATTGGCTCTTTTTTCAATGAGTAAAATTAATATCCCACCAATAATCAAAGCAAAGCTAACAGTAATAGGATTAAATAGAAATATTTTGATCACATCATGGAATGCTAAACCTACAACTGCTGCAGGAAGAAATGCCAAAAAAATGTTTAAAAAGAATGTTTTTGATTTCTGATCTGAGAAATGAAGTGTTTTTTTAAGCAACTGTATTCTGTATTCATAAATGATGGCCAATATTGCACCCAGTTGAATAAAAATTTCAAAGACTTCAATATTGGGATGATTGGCGTTAATGAGATGAGCTCCAATGATCAAATGACCAGTGGAGCTGATCGGTAAAAACTCTGTGAGGCCCTCAATAACTCCTAATATAACTGCTTGAATAAAGAAAATTAAGGTCATTAAAGTTTAAACTTTTTGGTAAACTTCAGAACCTTTTTTTACAAACTCTATAGATTTTTGTTCCATTCCATCCTTCAGAGCTTCTTCTTCTGAGATACCTTTTTCTTTGGCATACTCTCTAACATCTTGCGTAATTTTCATCGAACAGAAGTGTGGCCCACACATGGAGCAAAAATGAGCCTGTTTAGCACCTTCTTGAGGAAGTGTTTCATCATGAAATTCTTTTGCTTTTTCAGGATCAAGACTTAAATTGAATTGATCTTCCCATCTAAATTCAAATCTTGCTTTAGAAAGGGCATTATCACGAATTTGTGCACCTGGATGACCCTTCGCAAGATCTGCAGCATGCGCAGCAATTTTGTAGGTAATAATTCCTTCTCTAACATCTTCTTTGTCAGGAAGACCGAGATGTTCTTTTGGCGTAACATAGCAAAGCATCGCACATCCATACCACCCTATCATTGCGGCACCAATTCCAGATGTAATATGATCATATCCAGGAGCAATATCTGTAGTGAGAGGCCCTAAGGTGTAAAAGGGAGCTTCATGACAATGCTCTAATTGTAAGTCCATATTTTCTTTTATCATATGCATGGGGACATGGCCTGGACCTTCAATCATGGTTTGTACATCATGTTTCCAAGCTATCTTAGTGAGTTCGCCTAATGTTTTTAACTCAGCAAATTGAGCTTCATCATTAGCATCATAAATTGAACCAGGACGTAATCCGTCACCTAGACTAAAGCTCACGTCATAGGCTTTCATAATTTCACAAATGTCTTCGAAGTGTGTGTAAAGGAAAGACTCCTTGTGATGTGCTAAACACCATTTGGCCATGATTGAACCACCACGACTGACAATCCCAGTCATTCGTTTAGCCGTCATAGGAATGTATTCCAGTCTAACACCGGCGTGAATAGTGAAATAATCGACGCCTTGTTCAGCCTGTTCGATTAAAGTATCTTTAAAAATTTCCCATGTCAGATCTTCAGCCTTACCATCAACTTTTTCCAAGGCTTGATAAATTGGAACTGTTCCTATAGGAACAGGACTGTTTCTAACAATCCATTCACGTGTCTCATGAATATTTTTACCTGTAGATAGATCCATGACGGTATCAGCTCCCCATCGCGTTCCCCAAACCATTTTTTCAACTTCTTCACTGATACTTGATCCCAGTGCGGAATTTCCAATATTGGCATTAATTTTGACTAAAAAATTCCTACCGATAATCATGGGTTCTGTTTCGGGGTGATTGATATTTGCTGGAATGATAGCTCTTCCCTTAGCGACTTCATCTCTTACAAATTCAGGAGTAATTAATTTTGGAATCGATGCACCATAACTTTGACCAGGATGTTGTGTTTGAATGAACTCTGAAATTCCCTCTCTTCTTTGGTTTTCACGAATTGCAATATATTCCATTTCAGGAGTAATAATTCCTTTCTTGGCATAATGCATTTGTGAAACGTTTTGCCCAGACTTTGCTTTTAGAGGTTTTCTTTTTAAATTAAAACGCATTTTTTCAAGCTCTGGATCATTTTGTCTTTCTTTGCCAAAATCAGAGGTTGGTCCATCTAATTCTTCAACATCTGCTCTATCAAGTATCCATTGTGATCTTAAGGCTGGTAAACCATTTCGAATATCAATTTGATATCCAGGGTCTGTATATGGACCAGATGTATCATAAACAACCACAGGATCATTTTTTTCAGCACCAAATTGAGAAGCAGTATCTGAAAGACTTATTTCACGAAAAGGAACTTTAATATTATGGTTTCCTTCCACATATATTTTTTTTGAATTTTTGAAAGAGTGTAAGGCATTGGGATCAATCGCGGCATCTGATTTATTAAAATCAGGATGTTGATTGATATTCTTGTCTGGTGCGTTCATTAAGTCTCCTTAAGTTGAAAAGTAAGGAGTGCATCTTTTGCATTCCCTACGTCGGTATTATCCGAATCAGGTTCCAAGGGTGTTTCTCACAATATAAAATTGACCCCTAGCAAATATTTACCCATTGTACATAAATTATGAATTTAGGTTAATGTCTTCAATCATATGGATCAATAATTTGGGATATAATTCAAGTATTCTTCTATATAGTATTCATAATATGCATCTCGAAAAAAGTAAATTTAATATGATTGAGCAGCAGATAAGAACATGGAATGTTCTTAATGAGTCTGTTCTTGATTTATTTAGAAAATACAATCGAAAACTTTTTGTACCCAAAAAATATCAAGGCTTAGCTTTTGCTGATTTAGAAATTCCAATTAATGATCATGCTTCAATGTTAGCCCCAAAAGTTGAAGCAAAAATAATAGATTCACTTGATTTAAAAAAAAAAATGAAAGCCTTGCATGTCGGGACCGGCAGTGGTTTTTTTACAGCTTTATTGGAAAGCCATGTTAGAGAGTTATACACAGTTGATATTAACTCTGAATTTATTGACCATGCTCAAAAAGTACTTAAAAAAAATAAATTACATAATGTTAAGTATATTGTAAGCAATGGTTTTAATGGATATTACCAAGAAGCTCCATATGATCTAATTGTATTTACTGCCTCTCATGTGAAAGAGCCTCCAGGATTGAGAGAGCAACTTAAAGTCGGTGGACAGCTCTTTATTTTTGAAGGCGATCAATCACTGCAGTATGCAAAAGTCATCCAAAGACTATCTGATTCTGAATATGGTATACGTACAATATTTGAGGCTGTAATTCCTCAGCTTATTGAATCATGGGAGCCAAACAAATTTTTATTTTAAGGTTAAATAATTTATTCACTTTTTTGTTACTCTTTTTTTATTTCAGTCACGCAAGTGCTGAAGATAAAGATCTTTTCGAGTTATATCTTCAAGCTTTACAAAACGACCCTGTGTTATCTTCTGAAAAATTTCAAAATGAAGCGGTTAAAGAATTAATTAATCAAGGTCGATCACTTTTTCTTCCAACTGTAACAGCATCAATGAATTATGATGATCGTAATCAAGAAAGAAAATTTTTAAATACAGATACAGCACTTGGTAACAGTTTATTTACTAGGGGTACAAAAGCTGATTATGATGCATACGGATATAATGTTGTAATCCGTCAACCTCTTTTTAATTATTCTGCCTATTCAAGTTATAAGCAAATTCTTGCCCAGACAAGTTTAGCTGATAAAAAATATCATTTAGTTCAGCAAGATTTAATGATGAAGGTGTCTGAGCTATATTTTGAATCACTATTAGCAAAAGATAAAGTTGATCTAATTCAAACCCAAAGGCGAGCGATTCAAGAGCAACTCCGAGAGGCTGAAATTAAATTTGAAGCAGGGCTAATCTCTATTACTGATATTAATGAAGCTAAAACCAAAAAAGACTTAATGGAAGTAGATTTGTTAAATGCCGTCAAAGAATTAAAAATTAAAAAAAGAGAGATTGAAGCAATTACTGGGGAATTGCCAGGCACCCTAAAACCTTTAATGAATTTAATTTCATTTGAAAAAATGGATAATCTCCCTGAGGAATGGGTCGATATAGCAATGCAAAATAGTGTGGCTATTTTAATTAAAGATGCTGAGGTTGAAGTTGCCAGAAAAGAAATCGATGTGCGTAAAGGGGATCAGTATCCAACAATAGATGCCCTTGCTTCTAGAAGAAGAACCTGGGATAAAGACGGTTACGCTTTTGGATTGAGAAATTATTCAGATACGATTGGTGTAGAAATAAATATCCCTATTTTTTCAGGAGGTTTTACATCATCAAGAATTAAAGAGGCAGAATTATTAAAAGAAAAGTCAATTCATGAAGCGGAGGCATTAAAAAGGCAAGTTGAATTGCAGGTGAGAGAAGCATATTTAAATCTTCAAACCAACCTTTCTGCAATCGATGCTTATCAACAAGCATTAAAATCATCTGAGCTACAATTAAAATCTACACAAGTCGGATTTAGAGAAGGTTTAAGAAATAGTGTTGAGGTGTTAAATGCTCAACAAATGTTATTTTCATCAAAGTATGATTTACTTTCTTCTAGGTATAATTATTTAAAGAATCTGTTAAACTTGAAACACACAGTTGGCACTTTATCCATCAAAGATTTAGAAGAAATTAACAAATACTTAACGGTTAGTCAGGAAGATGAAAGCTGAAATACAGAGAAGTCAATTAGTCATTATTGATATGCAAGATAAGCTTGCAGGCGCAATGCCAAAAGAAGTGGTCAATAAAATTATTCAGCGTTGTGAGCTTATTGCTACTTTAGCAAAAATTGAAGAAATTCCAGTTATAGTAACCGAACAGTATCCCCAAGGGCTTGGTAAAACTCTTTCTAGCATGATTCCCTTTTTAACGCATGCAAGCTTTATTGAAAAAACAGCTTTCTCATGTGTGGATGATCCTAAGTTTAATGCAAAATTGATAGAAACTAGGGATCAAATTATTTTGGCAGGAATGGAGTCACATATATGTATCCTTCAAACGGCTCTTGATTTGATTGATCAAGGTAAGAAGGTATATATTTTAGAGGATGCAATAGTATCAAGAAATATTCTAAATAAACAAAATGCAATTTTCAGACTACGTGATGCAGGATGTATCCTAACCAATGTTGAATCAATTGTGTTCGAATGGTTAAAAAATTCTAATAATTCAAGTTTTAAAACAATTGCACCGTTGATTAAAAATATCTGCTAATTAGCTGGATAACTTTCTTTTCATCTTTTTTATTTTTTGCCAGAAATTTTTCTAAATTCTTTTCGAATATTTTTTCATCTTTATTTTTAAAAAAATTGGTGATTTCACTTGCGATTGTATTTGTAGTAATTTGCTTGATCACCTTTGCAGCTATTCCATTTTGAATAATCGATAAAAAATTATAAATTGATGGCCCAACTAAACATGGAGTTTTTAATAAGAGAGCTTCTATTGGACTTTGTGAACCAAAATTTTTAAAACTCCCGCCTATTAAGACTAGATCGCTTACAGAAATATATTTATACATTTCCCCCATTGTATTTCCAAGGACAATGGTATTGGATTGATTTGACTTGTTAGGATGGCTGGCCAAATTACACGAGTATCCATTTTTTAATATTAATGTTTCTATTTCCGAGAAGCGTTGAGGGTGCCTTGGAACAATCATAAATATAAAATCATCGAAGTTATGGAGCAATTTTATTTGATTTAAAAAAATTTCTTCTTCGCCCTTTCTGGAACTAATTAAAGAAATAACTTTTTTAGAATTTATCTGGAATTGTTTTTTAAATTTATTTTTTTCAGATGCTTGTAAAGCTTTAATGGGCTGATTAAATTTTAGGTTGTTACAAATCTGAATTTTGTTGTCAGTAATTAATTGAAAATTTTTTTTATCATGCTCTGACTGGGCAATGATCAAATCAAATGAATCTAAGGTATGGCTAATAAACTGTTTGATTTGTTGATATTTAACTACAGACCTATCTGATAATCTTGCATTGATCAATAAGGATGGGATATTTCTTAATTTTAGTTCTCTAGTTATCCCTGGCCAAATTTCTGTTTCTAAAAAAATCGCCACTTTCGGTTTAAAATAATTTAAGAAAAGTTTGTTTAAAAACCAACTATCAAAACAAAGGTAGGCACGAGATATTCTGTCTGACTCATAAATTTCAACATTTCTTCCGGTAGGGGTGGAATGAGTAATTAAAAAATACTTATTTTTAAATTTTGAAACTAAATGAGATAGCAAGCTATCGATAGCTTTAGTTTCACCTACAGAGACACAATGAAACCAAATAAGATCTTTGTTTTTTAAATTTTTAAGATTGTATACACCATATCGTTCAGCTAAATATTTTAAATAATCAGGTTGTTTTATGCCTCGGTAAATAAATTTCAATGGTGACAAAATAACAAGTACGTGAATTATTATTTGATATAGAAAGAATTTCATAATTAGTGTTATTTTACCTCTAAAAAAAAATTTCATCCTGAAGTCTTTGATTTATATGCTTTTTATTATTTTGCACTAATTATGAGCAATTTTATGTATTGACCAACCACAATTAGATGATAAAATCTAAAACATAGACCACAACATATTGTGGTTTTAAATGATTTCAAGAATTGCTACAATTTTCTTAAATATCATACTATTTTGTAATAAATTTCAGGGGAAATTCATGTTAGAGGCCGTTCATTCAGATAAATCCGACCAAGGTGAGGTCGCAACAAAAGTAGAAATGCAGTCAGTTTCTGTTGATATTTGGGATAAAAAATATCGACTGAAAAAGAAAGACGGAAATTTTGTTGATGAAACGATTCAAGATACCTATGAACGAGTTGCAGAAGCTTTGGCTGATGTAGAGCCCTCTAATAAGAAAGAATGGAAAGAAAATTTCTTATGGGCTTTACAGCATGGTGCAATTCCAGCAGGAAGAATTACATCTAATGCTGGTGCGAAAGAGCATAAACCAGCGACAAGTACAATTAATTGCACCGTTTCGGGAGCAGTTCAGGACAGCATGACCGATATCTTAGATAAAGTTCATGAAGCAGGATTAACTTTAAAAGCAGGTTGCGGCATTGGCTACGAATTCTCTACTTTGAGACCAAAAGGAGCATTTGTGGCAGGAGCTGGCGCATATACCAGTGGACCACTTTCATTTATGGATATATATGATCGCATGTGTTTTACAGTGTCCAGTGCGGGTGGTCGTCGCGGTGCTCAAATGGCGACATTTGATATTGCTCATCCTGATGTGACTGATTTTATTAAAGCAAAAAGAGAGGACGGCAGACTTCGCCAGTTTAATCTATCCTGTTTGATTACTAAAGAATTTATGGAGGCTGTTAAATCAGACTCAGATTGGAAATTGGCTTTTCCTGTGACTGACAAAGAAGCAAAACAAGATAACCTAGACCTCAAAGACTCAGAAAATATTGTTTGGCGTGACTGGCCGGTCAAAGAGAAGTACGTAGTTAAAGAATCAGGCAAAGATGCTGGTAAGGTTGCATGCAAGGTTTATTCAACGATTAAAGCGAAAAGATTATGGGATGTCATTATGGCATCAACTTATGATTATGCAGAGCCTGGTTTTATTTTGATTGATCGAGTTAATGAAATGAATAATAACTGGTTTTGTGAAAATATTCGTGCCACAAACCCTTGTGGAGAACAGCCTCTTCCAGAATATGGAGCCTGTCTGTTGGGATCAGTAAACCTCACGATGTTTGTAAAAAGTCCATTTACGGACAATGTTTATTTTGATTGGGATGAGTATAAGAAGGTCGTTAGAATTTTTACTAGAATGCTTGATAATGTTGTTGAAATTAATGGCCTCCCTCTTGGCAAGCAGCGTGATGAAATCACTAAGAAAAGAAGACACGGGATGGGTTATCTTGGTCTTGGCTCAACATTAACCATGATGAAAATTAAATATGGTGATCCAGAGTCAATTAAATTTACCGAAGAAGTAACTCGTATACTTGCTGAAGAAGGCTGGAGAGTGGGTATTGAGCTGGCGAAAGAAAAGGGTTCTGCGCCTATTATGGAAGAATTATTTGAAATAACCGAACAAATGCTTCAAATGAGACCAGAAATGAAAGCTGATGGAATCAAAGTTGGAGACAAGGTTGCAGGTAAAGTATTGATGGGAAAATACAGTAAATACATGCAACAATTTCCAGAGGAGTTAAGAAACGAGATAGCTGAAAATGGTGTTCGATTTAGTCACCATAGCTCCATTGCTCCAACCGGGACCATTTCGTTATCATTAGCAAATAACGCAAGTAACGGTATTGAACCTTCATTTGCCCATCATTACAGTAGAAATGTGATCAGAGAAGGTAAAAAAACTAAGGAAAAAGTAGATGTTTTTTCATTTGAATTATTAGCTTACAGATCAATGGTCAATGATAAAGCTATGCCTTTTTCTGAAAAAGAAGATGAGGCGTTACCTGATTATTTTATTGACTCATCTACAATTAAAACAAAAAATCATGTGGATATTCAAGCAGCTGCACAAAAATGGATTGATAGTTCTATTTCAAAAACTATTAATGTTCCAACAGACTACGACTTTGAAGACTTTAAAGAAATTTATATGTATGCCTATGAAAAGGGTTTAAAAGGTTGTACGACATTTAGATTTAATCCTGAGGCATTTCAGGGCGTTCTAGTGACCGAAAAAGATTTAGAAAATACGAAGTATCAATTTAAGTTGGATGATGGATCCACAGTCGAGTTAAAAGGTAACGAGGAAGTTGAATACGATGGTGAAAAACATACCGCTGCTAACTTGTATGATGCATTAAAAGAAGGATATTACGGAAAGTTCTAGGGGAAAAATATGGTAAAGAAGATTGAAAAAAAGATTGTTGGTTACTCTGTATTAAATGATAAAAATGATGCCCCTAAGGCTGAGGTTCTTCAAATAGGTGAGCCGCTTGAGAGACCTGAACATATTCGTGGGACCACTTATAAAGTAAAAACGCCAGTCACTGAGCATGCTTTATATATCACGATTAATGATGTGGTGATGAATGAAGGCACAGATCAAGAGCACGC
>Ga0222718_10001338_pt1 | contig 23851 bp, 18 predicted proteins | sample C33_27DmetaG_FD_165045 | JGI IMG/M metagenome (GOLD analysis project Ga0222718, IMG submission 165045) | Estuarine water microbial communities from San Francisco Bay, California, United States - C33_27D | ecosystem: Environmental > Aquatic > Marine > Unclassified | place: USA: California...
AGTAGTTCGGGTTCCGGACAACCACTGTCTCGTTGTCGAGATCACGACTCTCGAGCACGAACGGACCCGTACCGATCGGGTTCTCGTTGAACGCCTCGAGATCCGCAGCCGCCTCCGGATGAAACACAAACCCCAGCGGTGCCGCCGAGAGTGCCGCCGGGAACGCTGTCGACCCGCGGCTCAACACCCACTCGACCGTCATCTCACCCGTCGCGTTCACCTCAACCAGGTTGACTGAAGCGATCAAGCCGGCAGCGGTGGCACCCGCCTGCTGAATCGGGAACATCTCTACGATTGACTGAGCCGTCAGCGGGTCACCGTTGTGGAACACGACCCCGGAACGCAGCGTGCCGCTCCAGACCGTGAAATCGTCGTTCGACGAGAGCGACTCAAGGAGATAGGGGGCATAGTTGCCGTCGACGTCTCGCGCGACCAAGAGATCGAAAATAGTGTGAAAGATGTTGGTGCACGGCGAGCTACAGGTGTCCTCCCACGGCCGCATGCCTGCGATCTCGGCCTCGAGACCAACAATGATGTCGCCGCCGGTCGGGCGCGACTCGTCAACGACCTCAACCTCGGTGTCAACGTCACCCTCGGCTTCCTCACCAGCCTCCGGGGTATCGGCGCTGTCACCGACATCAGCGGCGTCATCGGCATCGTCGGCCATGTCGTCGCCGTCGGCGTCGACACCGTCGTCGCCGTCATCACCACCGCAGGCGGCAGCAGCAAGGGCAAGCGCCAGCAGCAATGCCAAGAGCTTGAACAAACTCGTTTGTTTCATGCTGATTCCCCTCCTGGGATCACCGACGCAGGGCTGATCTGCACACTCGCTTCCTCGACTGCGACCAACGGATGGTGACAAGCCACAAAGTGGTCGTCGCTTACCCGCCGCATCGTTGGTTCGAGCTGCACGCACACGTCGTCGGCGCGATCACAGCGGGTTCGAAATCGGCAGCCCGAGGGCGGGTTGATCGGCGACGGAAGCTCACCGTCGTCAGTGACATCGGTTTGCAGCTGAATCCCTGGATCAGGGATCGGAAGCGAATCGAGCAGGAGCTGCGTATACGGGTGGGCGGGATTGGCGTAGAGGTCATCGGACTCGGAATACTCGCACATCTTCCCGAGATACATCACGGCCACACGATCACTGATGTTCTTCACGACTGCGAGATCATGCGCAATAAAGACCATTGTGAGGCCGTATTGCGCCTTGAGATCCTCGAGCAAATTCAGGATCTGCGCCTGTACCGAGACGTCGAGAGCCGAGACCGGCTCGTCGCAGACGATCAATTCGGGCTCGAGTACCAATGCTCGAGCGATCGAGATCCGCTGGCACTGCCCACCGGAAAACTCGTGGGGATACTTGTAACGGGCACTGTCGGGGTCGACACCGACAGCTTCGAGCATCGACGAAACCATTTCCCATTGCGCATTCTTATCGGCAGGTCCCCACACGTGCATGGGCTCGGCGACGACCTCACCGACGGCGCGGCGAGGATTGAGCGACGAGATCGGATCCTGGAAAATCATCTGGGCTTTGGTGCGAAGGATCCGCATCGACTCTTCATCTAGACCGGTGAGATCGCTGCCCCCGAGCGTGACCTGCCCGGCTGTCGGCCGCGGCAGCTGGATCAGCGCCCTACCCGTGGTGGACTTCCCGCATCCTGACTCACCGACGAGACCGAGTGTCTCCCCCTTCACAATGTCGAAGCTGATTCCACTCACGGCATGAACGACACGGTTGCGACCGACGGGGAATTCGACCGTGAGATCTTCGACGCGGAGAAGCGCGTCACCTGCAGGACGAAGGTGTGCGGTACCGGATCCAGCCATCAACTTGCCCAAACGGTGGGGTCGTCTTCAGAAGCGATGCCGTGCCCTGCAATGACAAGGGCCTGTGGCAATCCTTCGGAAATATTTGCCTCGAACGCCTCCTTGGCTGCGGGGCTTCCGACGGGCGTATGGCACGCGAACTCATGACCACTGCTTCCAGCAGCCTGCAACTGTGGTTCCTCCTCGTGGCACTTTGGACGGGCGTACGGGCATCTGGGCGCGAACGAGCAGCCACTCGGCGGGTTGATGAGGTCGGGCGGGCGGCCGGTAATCGCACTAAGGCGCGTGTGCTTCGGCTTCGTGGTTTGCGGGATGCTGTTGAGCAACGCCTCTGTGTACGGGTGGCGCATCTCGTTGAAGAGGGCGGAGGTCGGGGCCTTCTCGACGATCTTCCCGGCGTACATCACTGCGATCTCATCGGTACGACCTGCGACGACACCGAGGTCATGAGTGACCAGCATCATCGCCATATTGTGGTTGCGTTGTTGCGACCCCAGCAGATTGAGAATCTGATGTTGGACCGTCACGTCTAGCGCCGTCGTCGGCTCGTCAGCAAACAGCACGTCTGGACTGCACGCCAGCGCCATAGCGATACATACCCGCTGGCGCATCCCTCCCGACATCTCGTGTGGGTACACGTCGAAGCGTTCGTCGGCATCTGGAATTTTCACCGAATGCAGTAACTCGGTCCCGATGGAACGAGCTTCGGCTTTTGAAGCACCGAGGTGGACACGCACGTGCTCGACGAGTTGTCGCCCGATCTTCACCACGGGGTTGAGAGAGGTCATGGGATCCTGAAAGACCATTGCCATTTCGGTGCCCCACATCTGCTTCATCTCCTTGGAGGAGCGCCCGACCAGTTCTTTCCCGCCGTACTTCACCGAACCGGTGGTCACCGCATTGCCGGCAATGTTGAGACCCATGATCGTGCGGGCCAGAACCGTCTTTCCTGACCCCGACTCGCCCACGACCCCCAGCGTCTTGCCGCGCTGCAGCGAGAGCGAAACTCCGTCGACGGCCTTCACCGCACCGGCGGGAACCAAAAAATGGGTCCTCAGATCCTCAACGACGAGCACTGGCTGATCTGCAGCGTCAGACGTCATCAGCTCACAAGCTCCACGTTCCCAATCCCCCGATTGTGTCTGTGTCGGGCGTCACACCCTAAATTGCTGGGCCATCATTCCATCAATGGAGACCCTCTGCGAACTCAAGGCGCCCGAAAATCAAACATTTCTACGAACGCCGTTTGCTGTCCCCCCATTCAGCGATGACGGAACCAGGATCGGGGTACTGAGCCCGGCTGCGAACCACTCGTCGAGGCCGTGCCTGACCTCGTCCACTGGTCCGTAGTGGGTGCAGTCCCCAAGCCATCGTTCCGACATCAGGGCCGGAACTGGGCCGTGATCACCCGCTGTCTGCGCTGCTTCGATTGCTTCCATCTCAGGTAGATAGCCGCATTGCTTCCAGTAGTTGCGATAGTTCGGCAAGCCGACCTACATCGACACGGTCTTGCGCATCAACGCAGCAGCTGCGTCTCTGTCGTCACTGATGCAGGTGGGAATCATGCCACCAATGAAGAACTCAGCGCTCCGCCCCGGGCAACGTTCGAGCGTGCCGGGGAACGCGCTGCGGGCTGCATTGGCCAAGACCATGCCTTGAGATATTTCGACCGAGAGGGCACACATTTGGTCACGCATAGCCGCAAGCACGATCGGCGGCAGATCCCCAACCCGCTTCTGTGACTGGAGGGCTTCAACGAAGCGACGGGTATCGGCGAGCGGACCCCCACCAGAGATACCGAGCCGATCGTTCATTGGCGTGTGCGACACACCGACCCCAAAGCGGAAGCGCCCTTCAGAGCGCTCATGGAGAAGCGATGCCGTCTGGGCGTAGTCGGCAACGTGGCGCGTCTACAGATTGACGATTGAGGTGCCGAACTCAATCGTGTCGGTCACCTGCCCGATCGCCTGGCACAGGCCTAGGCCGTCACCGAACGACGGACAGTGGATGCCGGCAAAGCCCCGGGCTTCGATCTCTCGGGTGAGCTCGAGGGTGGCCGCTCGGCGCCCGGGCACGGCGCTCAACGCCAGTGCGGGCAGGCGTGTACTCACGGCGAGACCCTCTCAGAGAGACCACCCGGATTGGCCACGAGATGATCGAAGCGATCCGGAGACCGCGTGCGGCTGTACTCCGCCACAATCGGCTCGAGTTCTGACGGAGCTGCGCCATGGAGGATCACGCCATCGCAACCCAGGTCGAACTGGCCCCGAATCGCCTCCACGCACTGTTTCGGCGTCCCCGTAGCAGCAGGAGCGAGCCACTCGTCGGGGATGAGCGTCGCGACATGCTCGAGTTCATCGGCGGTGGCGGTGTGGTCCAGCGCGCCGGGGTAACCAGCGACGAACGGGTCGAGCCGAAATCGCTCCAGCACCGCTGGATCCCACTCGTTGATCGCCACCATCAGGTCGCCGTAGGCCTGGAGGTAGGTGGCCATACGGCCAACCGTTTTCTTGAACCGAACCGGCTCGGGGAGATGGTCACCGACCGTAGCGAAGCACGCCCAGACGCGGACGTGATCGGGATCGCGACCAGCCTGCTCGGCTGCCGCCTTCACGAGCGCCACGGCGCGGGCGGTCGTTTCGTCGGAGAAGAAGGTGTGCAACACAACGGCGTCGAAGCACCGTCCACCGAGCGCCAGCGAGTTTGGGCCGATGGCAGTCAACGTCATCGGTATGTGGGCGGGCTCAACGCCGCGCATGGCGAGAACCGGGTATCGACCGGCCGGCCCCTCATGGCCGACCACCGCCTCACCGGCCCACACACGACGCATGAGTCCGACGAAATCTTCCATCTGCGCAGTCGTAACCGCTCCCAGACCGAACGCCCGCGACACCCGCTCGATGCCGCGACCCAATCCAAGCGAGAACCGCCCTCCAGTGAGGTGATGCATCGTCATCGCATGGGCCGCCGTGACCATCGGGTGTCGGGTGTTGTGATTGGTAGCAGCCGTGGCGATACCGATGTGTTGCGACGCTGCTCCTACCGCCCCGCACACCGTCGCAGCCTCTTTCACGTTCAGTCGTTCACTGACGAAGCAGGCACCGATACCCATTGCTTCCGCCCCACGAACCTCATCAAGAAGGTCGCGGGTACAGTCCGGTGCGCCTGCGAGTGTGTAGAACGCCAGCTCGTTCATTGGGTCAATCGACATCGCCGGTGACCGTAGTGCGCCCGCTCGACCCGACAGCGAACTCAGGCGTGGTGGCAGGCCACGAACTGGCCGACCGCCACCTCACGCAGCTCTGGCTCGCGCTCAGCACACTCCTCGGTCGCCATTGGGCAACGGGTGCGGAACCGGCAGCCGCTCGGAGGCTCGATCGGTGACGGTAACTCTCCGGAGATGAGCGTGCTGGCATCGGGAAGATTGAGCTCATGTCCCGGGATCGACGCCAACAGGGCCCGGCTGTAGGGGTGCGCTGGCGCATCGAAGAGTCGCTCGGTATTTGCAACCTCGCAGACCTTGCCGAGATACATCACCATGACTCGATCACTGACGTTGCGGACCACCGCCAGGTCATGAGAAACGAACACCATCGTGAGCCCAAACTCGACTTTGAGGTCCTCGAGGAGGTTGAGAATCTGCGCCTGAACCGACACATCGAGGGCCGAAACCGGCTCGTCGAGAATGAGCACCTCCGGGTCCATGACCAGCGCTCGCGCTATGCAGATCCGCTGACACTGGCCGCCAGAGAACTCATGAGGGCGACGCTCCCCCACCGACTCACCGGCAAGGCCCACCGCGGCAAGAATCGCCTCAACTCGGGCGTCGGAAAACGGCCCGGACTCGTTGCCCCAGATCTCCAATCCCTCCCGCACGAGGTCGCGGACCCGGCGTCTGGGATTGAGCGAACTTACCGGGTCTTGGAAGATCATCTGCATGTCGCGCCGCTTCACCGCGAGTTCTGAACCACCGAGTCCAAAGAGGTCGTGCTCACGAAACTCGATAGTGCCGGACTGGGCATCCTCTAGTCGCATGACCGCTCGCCCGAGCGTGGTCTTGCCGCAACCCGACTCGCCAACTACCCCCAGAGTCTCCCCCCGTGCGAGGTCGATGCTCACCCCAGAGACTGCGTGAACCACCTGCCCCTTTCGTGCAGGGAACTCCACGACGAGGTCCCTCACCCGAAGTAAAATGTCCGGATCGTCGAGACGCAGGTGAGCATGTCCAGTGCCTGCCATCAGGTCGCCTTGCCCGTGCCTGGATACCAACAGCGGAACTCTCGATCCCTGATCTGAACCGGCATCGGGTCCTCGGCACGACAACGGTCATCGGCAATGGTGCAGCGAGCGGCGAACCGGCAACCCGGCGGCGGTGCCACCAGGGAGGGCGGTTGACCCTCGATGGAAGCGAGCCGGCTGTGGGGCCGAAGATCGAGCCGCGGAGTGGATGCGAGCAATGCCTGGGTGTACTGATGCTGCGGGTCGTCAAACACGGCGGCCGTGGGGCCAGCTTCGACGATCTGTCCGCCGTACATAACTGCGACGTCGTCCGTCCAGCCTCGGACCACCTGGAGATCATGGGTGACCAAGACCAATGCCATATCACGCTGCTCACACAGTGCACTCAACAGTCGGAGAATCTGATCCTGGATCGTGACGTCAAGTGCGGTGGTCGGTTCATCGGCCAGGAGCAGGCGTGGCTCATTCGCCAGCGCAAGAGCGATTGTGACGCGTTGCCGCATACCTCCCGAGAGCTGGTGGGGGTACATGTCGACACGTTGGTCCGGTTGGGGAATGCCGACCTGCGCGAGCGACTCGATCGCACGAGCTCGAGCTGCGGCCTTCGAGATCTCCCGATGGACCCGCATGACCTCGATGAGCTGCGAGCCGACGGTTCGTACCGGGTTGAGTGCAGTCAACGGATTTTGCGACACGATCCCGATCTCGGTCCCCAACATCGTCGACCGCTGTGCAGGTGAGGCGGTCAGAAGGTCGGTCCCATCAACGACGACACGCCCCGTTCGCTGCACCCCGAGGACCGGAAACGCACCAGTGATCGACCGAAGGAGCATCGTCTTGCCACTACCTGACTCGCCCACGATGCCGACACTGCGGCCTGTGCGAACGTCGAGCGAGACGCCGTCGACGGCCGTGACCGTTCCACCGGCCGTCGGGAAGGACGTAGTGAGGTTGCGGATACTCAGGAGGGCCTCGGATGCCGCGGAGATGGCGGGATCGTGACCGTCGGCCTTCCGTTTCCGGCCAACAACGATTGGTCGAGGATCGATCAGTTCACGGATCCCGTCACCCACATAGTTGAAGGCCATGATCGTGAGAAACATCGCCGTGGCCGGAATGAGTGCGAGATGGGGGGCTTCGCGGATAAGGCCTTGCCCGCCTGCAATGAGGCTGCCCCACGTGCGTTGTTCAAGCCCAAGGCCGAGAAAAGCCAGTGCCCCCTCGGTAGCGATGACGAGTCCGAACCCAAGGAACCCGAATGCAATCGCTGGCAGCGCTACGAGAGGCAGGAGTTCCTTGATCACCACCCGAGATCGGCTTGCACCCATCGCCCGCGCAGCATCGACGAAGTCGCGTTCCGCAAGTGCGATCGTGACGCCCCGAACAATACGGGCGTACCCAGGAACGGCGAGGATCGCCATTGCGGGAATCAGGATTGCCATCGTCATTCCCCAAATGGCGCTGACAGCGAACAGCAAGATAATGGCGGGGAAGGCAAACATGATCTCGGCGACACCCATGATCACGGAATCCGTTCGGCCCCTGAAATAGCCGGCGACCACGCCAACGAGCACACCGAGGGAGCCGCCGATACTGGTCACAGCGGCGGACAAAACCATCGCCGGACGAGCACCATGAATCACCTGCGCAAACAGATCACGGCCCTGCCCGTCGCCACCGAACCACGCATTTTTCCCTGGTGTCTCGAACCGCTCGATCTCGCCTGTACGGACACCGAGCGCGTCGGGGTCTCGAAGTGGCACCACATCAGCGAGTGCTGCGGCAAGCACGACCAGAAGGATCCAGGTCACCGAGAGCCAGAAGATAAAACCCATCGACGGCCGACCGAAACCCGGTGCCCGGTCGCCCGTTCTCGAGGTGGGGGCGTCAACGACTGCCATGTCGCACCCTCGGGTCGAGCACGGTATAGAGCGCATCCACAACGAAGTTGGTCACGACGAACGCGACACTGAGCAGCAGCACCACCCCCATCACGACGTCGTAGTCCTCGGTAAAAATGGCCGTGACGGCCAATCGCCCCACGCCGGGCACAGCGAACAAGGTCTCTGCGATGAGCGCTCCACCCAGCAAGCCCGCAGTAGTGAGTCCGGTTGCGGTGAGAAGACTAAACGCACTCGGCCGGAAGGCATGACGCCAAAGAACCCGGCGACGGGAATAGCCGCGAGACTGGGCCATGAGCACGAAGTCCTGCTGCAACGTCTCGATCAGGTCTGTGCGGAGGAGCCTGACGTAGATCGCGACCATTCCAGACGCCAGCGTGAGTGCAGGCAGGATCATCTGCCGGAGGTTCTCAACAGGATCCTCCAGCAGACCGGGGAGGTCGGTGGCTACAGCAGGCAGCCAATCAAGTCGTACGGCGAAAACGAACGCGAGATAGATACCGAGCACGAACGGCGGGGTGGCCAGCATGCCAAACGAGACAGCCCCAGCCAGGCGGTCGAACCACCCGTTTGGGCGTTGGGCGGAATAGACACCGGCAGGGATCGCCACGCCAAGAGCGATGATCTGCGCAAGGATCATCAATTCGACGGTGTGCGGCATCGCATCACCGATCAGTTTCGATGCAGGCTGCTGATTCAGGACCGAGGTGCCGAAGTTGCCCTGTACGACACCGGCAAGCCAGTCGCCGTAACGAACGAGGAACGGATCGTCGAGGCCCAGTTCGGAACGGATCTCTGCGACCCGTTCCGGCGTGGCCGAGAAGCCGGCCTTTGCTGCGGCGGGATCGCCGGGTGCCGCAGACAAGAGCGAGAAGCTCGCGAAGCTCACGGCCAACGCCACGACGACAAGCCGAACGGTGAGGCGAGCGACGGCGCTCACCGACGGTCGACCACGAGTTCCCCGCCTTGGATGACCAAGGAGTGCGCGCGTTGATAATCGGCGAAACCGACCATGTCGGTAAGCGGGTCAATCGTGCTGACAACCAGGTCACCGAACGCACCGGGTGCCACGACACCGATTCGACCATCGAGATGGCAAAGTGTCGGATTCACGCCCCACATGGCCCGGAGCACGTCAACCGCCGGCTGCACTTCTGCTCGAATCAAGAGCTCGCGAGTCTGGCGGATCTGGGTTTCACCGATCAGGTCCGTGCCGAGGCCCAGGGTCACTCCCGCCTCCACCGCCGTCTGCAACGCCTTGAGACCAGCCTCGTAGACGACCTCGTTCTTTTTGAGGTTCTTGGCTGGCATACCGAGCGTAGCCCCCAACTCGTGCATCGCCTCGTAGGTAGACAGCGTCGGTACGATCACCGCGCCCGCTGCCGCAACCGCTGCCGCAGTCGAGTGGTCGATCAGATTGGCATGTTCGATCGTATGAACGCCGTTGGCCACCGCCATGGCGATCGCCTCCGGTGTGTAGGCATGAGCGGCTACGTACGTGCCCCGATGGCGGGCTTCGGTAACCGCTGCTTCAATCTCGGCCGGGGTGTATTGCACGCTGTGGAGCGGGTCCTTGGGGGACGCCACTCCGCCCGAGACGTGGATCTTCAGGAAGTCGCTCCCGTCGGCCAGATTGTGACGCGCTGCCTTACGCACGGCATCGGCACCATCGGCGATGATTGACATCACGTCGTTGGGCATGGCACAGGCGCATTGCGGTACCGCAAGCTCGCCGCTGCGAGCGTCGCCGTGCCCACCGGTCTGGCTCAGCATGCGCCCCGCACGGACGACACGCGGCCCCATCGCAGCGCCCCGTCGGATGGCCCTCAGCAACCCGACCACGTCGCCGCCAAGATCCCGCACCGTGGTGAAGCCGCGTTCCACGGTGGCCCGAGCAAGGCCCGCCATGGCGATTCCGTACTCGACCTCGCTCCAGCGACTGACCGAGGCAAAGTCAAGACTGGCCAAACGAAAGTGCACATGCGCATCGATAAGACCGGGCACGACGAACTGCCCGCCAACATCGACATCAAGGTCGGCGCTACCCGAGGCCCCGGACGTGACGTCAACGATCACGCCGTCCTCTATGACGATCGCACTGGCATCGTCATAGATCATCGTGTTGGTATCGAGCACAACGCCGTTACGAACGATCGTTCTCACCGGCCCCCCTCGCTCCGAGCACTCAGATACCGACTGTAGTCACCGGATCGAGATCCCATTGGAGGCGTTGCGCCTCACTGCGTCGTCGCTGAGCGAATCAAAGCGACGGAGCGTTCGAGGTTCTCGATCTGCGCTGCTGCGGTAGCCCCGCTGGGTGTGAGACGAAGCCCATCGACCCCGGCAGCGGCGTACGCTCTTACCCGATCGGCAACCATGTCCTCGGTGCCGATCAGGTGGGCCTGCAACACCATCTCGTCGGGCACAGCCCTCGCTGCGGCCACCTTGTCGCCTTCGAACCACAAGTGCTGCACTTCGTTCGCAACGTCGCCCCAGCCCGCTCGCGAGTATGCAGCGTTGTAGAAGTTCGTCTTTGGCGACCCCATGCCACCAAGCGTGAACGCGAGCCCTTGCTTCGACCGAGCGATCAGCTTGTCGACATCGTCACCCACTGCGAGATGGGCAGTAATTTGAATGTCGACGTCGTCGAGGGTTCGGCCGACCCTCGTTGCACCTGCACGGATCGGATCCAGTAAAACGTGCGCGGCTTCGGGGATGAACGCTGTCCCGAGCCAGCCGTCTGCTATCTCACCGGTGAGCTCGAGCGACTTCGGGCCGAGCGTTGCGAGATAGATCGGCAGATCGGGGCGAGGGCGGATCGATGAGCGAAGCGCCTTGCCTTCGCCGCCAGGCCGCGGCAGGACGTAATGCTCGCCCTCGTACGCAACCCGCTCACCACGCAGCATGATGCGCACTACCTCGATGTACTCACGCAGTCGACTCAGTGGCCTGGCGAAATCTTCCCCGTGTAACCCTTCGACCACCTGTGGGCCGCTAACTCCGAGCCCGAGCAAAAATCGATCACCCGAGAGCTGGGCCATCGACAGCGCTGTCATCGCCGTCATGGCCGGGGTTCGGGCGCTGATCTGCATGATTCCCGACCCCAGCTTGATGCGGTCGGTGGCGGCCGCGAGATAGGCGAGGGACGACACCGCTTCCATGCCCCACGCCTCAGCCGACCAGACCGTCTCAACCCCAAGACGTTCCGCAACCTTGACGTAGTCGACGAGGTCGGACCACCGCTCACCGTCGTAGTAGGCACTGCCCACACTGACCGAGATCTTCATGACAGCGACGCTAGGCCACGAGGTCGGTGACGTGAAACGGGCGGACGGTGCGAGGTCGTCAATGTCAGAAGCGCCCTCCGAGCCCACTCACCCACGCCGTATACAGGTCGGCGTAGTGGCCCCCTGCGGCGACGAGTTCGCCGTGCGAGCCAAGCTCGACGACGCGGCCCTCGGCGACGACCGCGATGCGATCACATCGCTGCGAGGTCGACAACCGATGTGCGATCGCGATCACCGTGCGGCCCTGCATCAGGGTCTCCATGGCTGATTCCACCATCGCCTCAGTGCCGGGATCGACCGAAGACGTCGCCTCGTCAAGGATCAACACCGAAGGATCCGCCAGCGCTGCCCGAGCGAGCGACACGAGCTGCTTCTCGCCCGCCGACAGGCGATTACCCCGCTCCTGAACCTGGGTTTCAAGCCCCGTCGGCAACGCCTCGAACTTCCCGAGGACGCCGATACGGTCGAGGGCCTCGCGCACCTCGTCGTCCGAGGCGTCGGGCCGGGCGACCCGAATGTTCTCGGCGATACTGCCAGAGAACAGGTAGCCCTCTTGGGGCACCACGACGATTTCGGTGCGAAGGGAACGAACCGAAATATCTCGTAGGTCAATGTCACCAAGACAAATGGAACCGACGGAAGGATCGTAGAAACGCGCGATCAGCTTGGCGAGTGTTGACTTGCCGGCCCCGGTGGGACCGACGAATGCCACACGCTCACCCACCCCGATCTCGAGGTTGACGTTCGAGAGGACCGGCTCTCCCCCGCCGTAGGAGAACCCGACACCTTCGATGACGATCGGTGCCCGGCCATGGACGGCGATGGCGCTGGGTCGGTCGGTCACCAAGATGGGCTCATCGAGGAGGCTGAAAAGCTTGTTGAGCGATGCCGCCGCCGACTGGACCATGTTGAACAACTGACTGAGTTGCTGGACCGGTTCGAACAAAGAGCTGAGCAAAAGGATGAACGCAACGATCGTGCCGACGGTCATCTCGCCTTCGCTGACCATCCACCCGCCAACACCGAGTGCAACGGCGGTGGTTGCTGCGCCTGCGAACTCGACGATCGGCAAATACCAACACTGGATGCGGACGGCCGCCATGTGTGTGCGGTAGAGATCGCGGTTGGCCTCTGCGAAGCGGGCCGACTCGATATGTTCGCGGGCGAAGGCTTGAACGACGCGTACGCCGCTCAGACCCTCCTGAAGACTCGACAGCGTGTCGGCGATCCTGTCGCGGACGAGCAGGTACGCCCGGTTTGAATCCCGCTGAAACTTGACGCTTGCGATTGTCACGACGGGCATTGCGACCAAACAGAGAAGCATCAGCTTCCACGACAGGAAAAACAGCAGCATCGTCGTGCCGACGAGCAGCAAGGCAGCACTCGTGAACATGACCAACCCGAACTGGATGAGTTCTTGAAGCGAGTCGACGTCGGATGTCATCCGGCTCACCAGAACCCCGGCCTTCTCGCGGTCATAGAAGGCCATCGACTGCTGCAGCAACTTGTCGAACACCCGCGTTCGCATGTCGCGCAGGAAGGCCTCGCCCACCTTCGCCAACTGCAGGATGGCGAAGCGGAACGAGAGGTAGCTGGCAAGGGCCACCACGACGTACATGGCAATCGACGCATTGAGTTGGCTGCCGTCACCCTTGGCGATGCCTTCATCGATTGCACGCCGGACGAGCAAGGGGCCGGCGAGCAGTGTGAGGGTCCACAAGACGAGCAGGCCCACGGCGCTCACTGCGCCGCCCCGATAGGCCCGCCCATACCCAAACGTTCGTCTGAGTACGGCTCCCGTCCCGGCGAGGCCGAGGCGAGCCTCATCAGTTGTGCCGTGTGCCATGGACCAGCCCATCAGACCGGACCCTCGTCCGCGACGTCGCGATCGGCGGCCAAGACCTCGCGATAGCGAGCGTTGGTGGCGAGCAGTACGTCGTGCGTTCCTTCGGCGATAATTTGGCCTTCGTCGAGGAAAACAACGCGGTCGGCGAGCGCGATAGTTGCAGGCCGATGAGCGATCACGATCGTGGTTCGACGCTCCATGACCTCTCCGAGTGCGTCGCGGATCTCGTGCTCCTTGGCCGGATCGACCGCCGAGGTGGCATCGTCGAGGACCAGCACTCGCGGATCGGCGAGGATTGCCCGGGCAATCGCGATTCGCTGACGTTGGCCCCCCGAAAGCGAGAAACCACGCTCGCCAATCTCGGTGTCATACCCGTCGGGAAGATCGCGAATGAACGCATCGGCCCCCGCCAACTCAGCAGCCCTGACGACCGTCGCCAGATCAACTTCGGGGTCGGCAAAGGCGATGTTGTCGCGAATCGACGACGAGAAGAGGAAGGTCTCCTCAAAAACGATCGAGACCGCCTTGCGCAGTTCACGCCGCCCGACCTCGCGCACGTCGACCCCATCGATCATGATTGCGCCACCGTCGACCTCATAGAAGCGCGGAAGAAGGCGGGCAACAGTCGACTTCCCCGAACCCGTCGCTCCGACGAGTGCAACGGATTCTCCAGGCTCGATCGTGAGGGACAGCGCCCGCAATACCCCTGCACCGGTAGCCGCCGGGTGATAGCCGAAGTCGACGTCTCTGAACTCGACCCGACCCAACTCGCCCGTGTCTGGCAAGGCCGTAGGCGACCCGACATCGATGATTGCCGGTGCGGTGTCGAGGACTTCGGCGATTCGGACGCCAGCAGCTGAGGCCCGCTGGCCGTTTGCCACGATCATGCCCAGCATCCGAAGGGGCTGAATCAGCATCAGCACGTAGATGTTGAAGCTCACCAGTTCGCCGATGGTCAACTCGCCGTCCAGAACGAGATGTCCGCCGTACCCGAGGACCGTGATCAGCCCAATCGACGGCAGCAGCTCCATGGCCGGGAGGTAACGGGCCCGGATTGCCGACGAGACCAGGGCAGCGTCGTGGACGTCGCCGGCCTCAGCGGCCAGCTTGCTGGCCTGCACCGGTTCGGCGCCGAAGCCCTTCACAACTCGGACACCCGAGACCGTCTCCTCGACCACGGTTGCGAGTTCAGCGGCTTCTTGCTGGACCCGCATGATCGCCGGGTTGAGTTCTTGGGCGAACATTCGGCCGAGGACGTTGACGAAGGGCAGCGACGCCAACGCCAAGACTGCGAGAAGTGGGTGAAGTACCAACATGATGATCGTCACCATCACGACGATCAGGACGTTGCCAAAGGCCAGCGGTACCAACGTCACGAAGTTCTGGAAGTGCTGTAAGTCGGTGTTGCCCCGACTCATCAGCTCACCGGTTGCATTCGCGTCATGAAACGAGAAGTGCAGTCGCTGCACATGAGCGAAGATTCGGTCACGAAGCCGCGCCTCGATGATGCGGGCGTTACGGAACGCCAGGTAGCGCCGCAAGCCAAGAAAGCACGCCGAGAAAAGACCAGCGCCGACGATCGCCAAACTCCACGGCAACAACGGCTCACCGTCATTCACTCCTCGGTCGAGCCCGAGTTGAATCAGCAGCGGCACGGCGACACGGCCTGCGGTGTACAGCAGGCCTGCAAGCATGCCGAACGCGATACCGGGCCACTCTTCACGAGCGGTCGCAGCGATCAGAGCCCACCCGGCGCGACTCGAACCCTCAACGCCATCGGCTGACGATCTCAACCGATCGCCGAGCTCTGATTTGCCGTCAGGTGTCGTTGCCGTCAGAGCGATCGCCTCCCTCGGACCAAACTTCACATGTGTTGCTCCGTTCGTCCAACTGGGCCGATGGCTACATCGTCACACCCGGCGAAGAACCGCTCCGGCGTGTTCGGGATTGCGGGCACCGCCGCTGAAGGCAGTGACGCCGTTCACCCAGACACGCTCGATCCCATCTGCGTAGATCGTGGCGTTCTCGAACGAAGAGTTGTCGCGTATTCTCGCCAGATCAAACACGACAACGTCAGCCGCCGCTCCCGGGCGCAAATACCCTCGGTCGATCAACCCGAGGCGGTCTGCCGGAAGGCCGGAAAGGCGACGCACCCCATCCTCGAGCGAAAGAACCATTTCGTCGCGCACATAGTGACCGAGAAAACGGGCCACCCAGTTGTAACCCAGGACGCTGAACATACGACCGGCCAACGGCCCATCGTTCGCCATCGCCATCGTGTCGGACTCGACTGCGCACAGGGGGTGTTCAAGGGCCAGCCGGTTGTCGGATTCGGCAAACGCCTCACTCGTGAGGAGTAAGCCCTTGAGACGAGGACCTTCTTCAACCAGTAGATCGAAAACGGTGTCCCAGCCATCGCTGGTGTTTCGTTCCGTTCCGATCTCCGCAATCGTTTTTCCCACGACGTCACGGTTGGCAGAGCAGGCGAGGAGCCGGATGCGATCCCAACGACCCTCAACCGCAAGTTGCCACATTGGTAGCGGATTGTGTCGGAGCCGGCGGCGGCCATCCTTTGTCTTCAGCGTGTTGAGGAGTTCGTCGATTGAAAGCCCGAACGACCACCCCGGCAAGAGGGCCGTCGCGCTGGTGTGGTTCCAGTTCGTCGGCATCATGTCCATCGCCACGTCGACCCCTTCGGCCCGGGTCCACTCGATCATCTGCAACGTGTTGCGCAGTGCGTCGTCTGGGCGTCCGTGCTTGGGGTTGATGTGGCTGATCTGCAGTCGCACTCCCGTGTCGCGGGCGATGTCGAGAGCCTCCCCAAAACCGACGAAGTATCGCGTGTCACGATTGCGCGAATGGGTGGCATAGAGAGCGCCGGCATCAGCTGTCACGGAACAGAGAGCCCGAAGTTCGTCGAAGGTGGCCATCTTGCCAGGGTGGTACTCGAGTCCGGTCGTGAAGCCGTGCGCACCTGCCTCGAGCGACTGCTCAAGGAGCCGGACCATCTCGCTTACCTCGGAGTCGTCGGCCGGACGCGGTTGATCGGCGCCCATGACCGAGGTTCGAATTGCGCCGTGTCCGACGAATCCGACGACATTGGTGGCGATTCGCGCCCTGTCCATTTCGTCGAGCAACTCGGCGTAGGTGTGCCAGTGCCCTCGCTCCTTTGAGCCCATGGCTTTGAAGACCGCAGGTCGGCTGTCAGCGGTGCACGGCGCAAGGCTGGTTCCGCACTGGCCAATAGCCTCAGTCGTAACCCCTTGCCTGATCTGACTCTCAGCACGCGGATCGATCAAGTGCGACAGGTCACTGTGGGTGTGAATGTCGATGAACCCTGGTGCGACGAACTTGCCGGAGGCATCGATCATCTCCGCAGCAGTTGCAGCGTCGAGGTCGTCGATCGCTGCTATTCGGTCGCCGTCGATCCCGACGTCAAGCACCCGTCCCGGGGATCCGGTTCCGTCGATGACCGTGCCACCGCGGATGATCGTGTCGAACTCGGTCATGTCAAGCGAAAGCCACGCCAGGAAATCCTTGGTCAACCAGCATGCCGACGAACCGGTTGTACCGGGGAGCACCACCGAAGTACGCCTGATACCGAATGGTTCCTTCGTGATGCCCGGCGACGTTGGAGTTGTAGCCCGTGAACCAGCCCTTGCTGTCTCGGATTAGGAGGCGTTCCTGGTACTTCTTCACTTCTTCAACCCAGTCGGCTTCCGCTGCGGCCTCTGCCTCGATGCGAGTGTGCCCGTTCTCGAACGCCCGACTGAGCAGCTCAGCCATCACATCGACACTTCCCTCGATGGCGCGGGGGAAGTTGGTCGATCCAGACACGCTCTGCGGGCCGGCCACCATGATCATGTTGGGAAAGCCGTGGCTCAAAACGCCGGCGAAGGTGCGAGGACTCTTTCGCCACTGCTCATCGAGCCTCCTACCATCCACCCCCTCTATTCGTATCCGGTCGTACGCGCCGGTGATCGCGTCGAATCCGGTGGCGTAGACGAGCAGGTCGAGTTCGTGATGGCCTGCGGTCGTCTGGATCCCCGTCACCGTTACCCGCTCGATCGGGTTTTCCGTGACGTCAACGAGACGCACATGGGGCCGGTTGTAGGCCTCGAAGTACCCACTTTCGAGCGGGAGCCGCTGTAGCGCAAACCCGTGGTCGCGGGGAATGAGCTTCTCAGCAGTAACCGGATCGTCGACCCGGTCGCGGATCCGATCCGCGATGTAGTCGGACAGTTCCTGATTGGCCTTCTCATCGAAATAGATCTCGGCGTAGTTCGCTCCGGTGATGGCGAAACCAGGCTGTTGGTAGAGCTCATCCCACAGCGTTCGCCGTTCCTCGGGGGTGTCGTCCCAGAATCCCCATTTCGGCGTGTGCTCGAAACCCCCCGGCGTCGATGCACAGTTGGCGAAGATTTCGTCGTACCGCAGCCGGATATCGGCCATCTCCTGTTCACTGATGGGCCGATTGTTGAGCGGTGAACTCCAGTTTGGCCGACGCTGAAACACGGTCAGTTCACCGACCTCGTCGCAGATCGCGGGAATGATCTGGATAGCGGTCGCTCCGGTGCCCACGATCCCCACCCGCTTGCCGGAGAGATCAACTGGCTCGTTGGGCCAGGCATGGGTATGCCACCAGTCACCCGCAAAGTCCTCGCGTCCCTCGAAGTCGGGCACAGTCGGGATCGAGAGCGGACCGATGCTCGGAACCACGAACCGACTGACGAAGACGGCGCCGTCACTGAGATGCACCCGCCAAACGCGGTCCACCTCCTCCCACACCATTGCTTCGACTCTCGAGCCGAACCGCATGTGCCGACGCAGGTCGAACCGGTCGGCGACGAAGTTCAGGTAGCGGAGGTTCTCCGGTTGGCCGGAGAACAGTTCTTTCCAATGCCACGTCTCAAGAATCTCCTGCGACCACGAGTACCCGTAGGTGTAGCTCTCGGAGTCGAAACGGCACCCGGGATAGCGATTCCGGAACCAGGTTCCCCCGAGGTCGTCATCGGCCTCTAGCACTACCGCGTCGAGTCCCAAGTCGGTGAGACGCTTCACGGCGTAGATCCCGGAGACGCCAGCACCCAAAACGATCACGTCGTGCACATACCCGCTCACAAACTTCGACCCTAGATCGCCAGATGAAGCGGAGCGTATTCACACCTGCCGAACCGTTTGCGAGAGACTGCCCGTATGTCCGACATGACAACCGAACGGTCCGACGTACTCCCTGTCATCCAGCGCACCCCCGAGACTGAGATGGTCGAGAAAGGCGCTGCGGTCGGCGCCGCTGCGAGCCTTTCGCTCCAGGACATCAACCCGCTCAACGCACACCTGTTTCGGGAGAACCGTTTCCAGGAACACTTCGCCCGTCTGCGGGCCGAAGATCCAGTTCACTTCAACGAACTCGAGACCTCGGGCCGGTACTGGTCGGTGACCAGATACGACGACGTGCGGGCCGTCGACGGTGATCACAAGACCTTCTCCTCAGCGTCGGGCATCACGCTCGGTCTCGACCCCAAGCGAATCCGCGAGGAGGACGGTTCCGGCATCATGTCGTTCATTGCGATGGATCCGCCTACCCATACCGACCAGCGAAAGACCGTTCGGAGCGTGTCGGCGCCAACCAACCTGCGCAACCTGGAACCTACGATCCGAGAACGCACAATCACGGTTCTAGACTCCCTCCCCGAAGCGGAGACGTTCGATTGGGTTGACACCGTGTCGATCGAGCTCACCACGCTCCTGCTCGCCACGCTCTTCGACTTTCCGCTCGAGGATCGCCGCAAGCTCACCTTCTGGTCCGATATCACCTTCGCCGTGCCGCAACCGGGTGGGTTGATCGAGACGATGGAAGAGCGTCGCGACCACTTCATGGAGATGGTCGCGTATTTCGAACGGCTTTGGGCGCAACGACGGGGTGGTGACGGATTCGACCTCGTAACGATGCTGGCGAACGGAGCGTCCACCAGGGACATACCGACGCTTAAGCACCTCGGCAATCTTTTGTTGCTGATCGTGGGCGGCAACGACACCACACGAAACACGATGTCAGGCAGCATCTACGGCCTCAACCAGTTTCCCGATCAATACGACAAGCTCAAGGCCAACCCCCATCTCGTCTCCAACATGGTTCCAGAGATCATTCGGTGGCAGACACCGCTGTCGTACATGCGCCGAACGGCGACCTGCAACACCGAACTCGGCGGCAAACAGATCCTCGAAGGCGACCAAGTCCTGATGTGGTACGTGTCAGCCAACGCCGACGAAGACATGTTCGAAGATGCCGAGCGCCTAGACATTGAACGACACAACGCCGACCGACATCTCGCATTCGGCTACGGCATCCACTTCTGCATGGGAAGTCGCCTCGCCGAACTGCAACTCCGGGTGCTGTGGGAAGAAATCCTTCAACGCTTCGAACACGTCGAAGTCGTTGGGGAGGAAGAGCGAACGCTCTCCTCCTTCGTGCATGGCTACACCCACCTGCCGGTCCAGGTGCATCGCAAGAAGTAGCACCACGAGGCCCGAACCCGAAGTCGAGAAACTGACCGAATCGGTGTGCAGCCGATTCGTCGTGTAGCAACGTCCCTGATGTCGTCGCCGGTCACATGGTTCCGCCAAAACCAAGAGCTTGTTGTCTTGTGCGGAGCAACCTTTCTCGTGATGGCCGGTCAAGGAGTGGTCTCGCCAATCCTCCCGCTGTACGCCAGCGAGTTCGGGGTGAGTGCCACGATGGTCGGACTCACGCTCACTGTTTTCGCGTTTGCCCGCCTGATTCTCAACGTCCCGGCCGGCATCATCGCTGACCGGTACGGGCGCCGCGTGCTCCTTGTCGGTGGCCCGCTCCTGACTGCTGTCGGGATGTTCGGATCGGGACAGGCTGACGGCATTTGGGTGCTCCTCGCATGGCGGTTCGTGGCAGGAGCGGGTTCAGCGTTTTACATGTCGGGTGCGATGACATACCTGATCGACATCGCACCGCCTGAGAAGCGGACGCGTTACGTAGCCACCAACCAGTGGGCGCTCAGCGTCGGTGTAGCCCTCGGCCCAGGGGTTGGCGGGGTCATCGCCGATTCGTACAGCCTCAGTACGCCGTTCACAGTCGTGGCGGTGCTCGCAGTGCTCACAGCGATTTACGCAGCTGTCCGTTTACCCGAAACTCGTGACCTCGCGCTGGCGGAGCAGGCCGCCGGCGATGCCACTCCCCCAGTCAGTACCTGGTCGTTTGTGCGCAGCACGCCGTTCCTGCTGGTCGGTCTTTCCACCATGACCATCTTCATGACCCGAGCCGGTACCCGCGGAACGCTGATGCCGTTACACGCCAGTGAGACGCTCGGCTGGGGCCCAGCCGAGGTCGGTGTCGTGTTCACCCTCACGGGCCTCATCACGCTGACCACGCTCCTACCGGCGGCTTGGGCGGCCGACCACATCGGGCGCAGAAGTGTGGTGCTCTTCTCCGGGGTCTTCGCCGGCCTCGGTGCCGTACTCACCGGCTCCCTTGCGACACCTGCAGGGTTTGTCATAGGCAACATCGTCATGTCACTCGGCACTGGAACGGCTGGACCTGCGCCAGCGGCCTACGTCGCCGACATCGCACCACCAGGTCGACGGGGCATGGCGATTGCCATGTATCGCTCAGCAGGCGACATCGGCTTCCTTGCAGCACCCCCACTGCTCGGCCTGCTCAGCGAGGTCACCTCAATCGGTTTCACGCTTGGTGTCGGGGGAACGCTGGCGGCAGTGGGTGGGGTCGTGTTCTTCATCGGCTCCCTTCGCGATCACCGTGCAGGAAAAAGCCTCACTGCGCCAAGCCCGGGCTGAGCGGCCTGGTTCACCGGCACCGAGGGGGGAGCACTCCGGTAGGGTCGCAACGATGAAGCGGCAAGAGAAGGCCGATCGGATCGGTGTCATCCTCGACGACCTGTACCCGGAACCGCCCATTCCGCTCGACCACTCCGACCCCTACACGCTCCTGGTTGCCGTGGCGCTGTCAGCCCAGACAACCGACAAAAAGGTCAATGAGGTCACACCGTCGTTGTTCGCAGCCGCGAGCACACCTGAGGAGATGGCGGCCCTCTCACCGGATGAAATTCTGGGCCACATCAGAGAGGTCGGCCTCGCTCCCACAAAGGCTCGGAACCTTTCGACGATGGCGCATCAGATTCTCGACGGGCCTGGCGAGGTCCTCCCGGACTGGGAGTTCCTCGAGTCATTGGCCGGGGTCGGCCACAAGACGGCAAGCGTCGTGATGGCCCAGTCGTTCGGTGTTCCGTCTTTCCCGGTCGACACGCACATTCATCGTTTAGCTGCCCGGTGGGGACTCTCCGCAGCCAAAAACGTCGAACAGACCGAGCGGGATCTCAAGGCGGTGTTCCCGAGGGACACGTGGAATCGCCGCCACTTACAGATCATCTTCTTCGGGCGCGACTACTGCCCGGCCCGCAACCACGACCTCGCAACATGCGAAATCTGCTCGTGGGCAGCCACGAAAAAACGGATTACCGCAGAACAGAAGCCGGGCAAGAAGCGCTGACCACAAGCAAGCGTCCGGGTTGCTTGGCCGGCGGTTTATCACGCTCCGGGCCACGAACCAGTTGTGGCTGACTAACGACGCTCTCGACGAGGAGCCAACCGGTTCGGTTGGGTGGCGATCTTGGTTGCGTGGTCGATCCATTCGCAGACATATCGGCGGGTCTCGCGCGGGTCGATCAATTCCTCGACCTCAAACCGGTTGAGTGGCCCCATCGGCCCGCGGGCACTCTCGATCCGCCGCATGAGTTCGGCTCGGAATGCAGTCGGGTCGTCCGCTTCAGCCAGCTGCCGCTTGTAGGCAGCTTCGATGCCCCCTTCCGGGGGGATGCCACCCATATCGGCGGCAGGCCAGATGACACGGATGTCGGCGTCAGAGCGGGGCGCAGCGAAGTTGTTACCGGCGACGCCGAAACTGCGTCGCATGATCACCGTGAAGAGCGGGACCGAGATCCGGGCGAAAGCGAGCATCCATTCGCCACCTTTGCGAATGGTCCCGTTGATCTCGTGCTCGAGGCCAACCGCAAAGCCGGGGTTATCGACAAGGTTCAGCACAGGAATGTTGAAGAGATCACAGAGTTCGAGATGGCGGATGATTTTGTCGCAGCCATCGGCGGTGAGGGCGCCGCCATTCATGTGTCGCGAATCCGACGCAACCACACCGACCACGTGGCCGCGGCAGCGGGCAAGCCCGACGACCTGATCGGTACCCCAATGCCGGCCGATCTCGAAGAATGAGTTGCTGTCCACGATGAGATCGATCGCGCGGCGGATATCGAACGTGGTCGTGCGATTTCGGGGCACGAGCGTGAGGAGTTCTTCGACCGACTCGATCCCACGGTCGGGCTCGACCACGATCGGTGGCGACTCGTAGACGCTCGAGGGAAGATAGGAGAGGAAGCGTCGAGTCTGCGTTGCTGCGTCCTCCTCGTCCTCGGCCAAATTGTCGACTGATCCGTTGCGGCAATGGATGTGCCAACCACCGAGATCTTCCTTCGTGATGTCTTGACCGGTGGCCTGGATCACGACCGGTGGACCAGCAACGAAGAGTTGCGCCGTGTCACGAAGCATCACCGAGAAGTGGCCGAGGACGGCCTTCGCCGCACCAAGGCCGACCACGCTGCCGAGCAACACATTCACCACGGGCACGGTCTCGAGCTGTTTCGCGTACATGGAAGACCCGAGGTGCGAGGGCAAGAAGGACCCACCCGGCCCAGTGACCCGTGGCTTCCCGGCACCGATCGCCCCGGTGCTCTCCTTTGCCGTGGTCTTCTCCGACGTCTGCTGCGATGGAACCATCGAGGCGACACTTCCACCGCCTGACGAACCATCGAGGAGACGCACCGACGGCATCCGGAGGTTGAGCGATAACCGATCGAGGTGCACTGCCTTCGAGCCGATCGATCCGTCAGAGTGCCCACCCCGCGACGTGAAATCGTCGGCGCACACGACCGTCGGACGACCTTCGATCGTTCCCTGGCCTCCCACATGGTTCGAGGGGGTGAATGCTGCGACGTTGCCGTCGTCGTCGTAGCTGCTGAAGCCAGCGAGACTGCCGATCTCTCGGAACGAACCAGCGTCCAGCAGTAAGTCGATCCGTTCACGGCAGGTGAGCTTGTTGCGGCTTCGCTGCCGGACAACTCCCGGATCTTGCGACCCCGGCGCCAGCCGCGCGTGGGCCAGTGCTCGAAGCTCTTCGGCTTGGGCCAGATCGGGCGACCAGCCTGCATCGGTCCGCGTGATACCGGCGCCCACTCCGCTCCCTGCCCCCGGCTCGATCAAGGCAAGAACGTCACCCTCATAGACGGTCGTGCCTTCCGCTAGCGCAAGGAGCTCCACAATCAAGCCTGCGCACGGGGCGGTGAGCACGGTCTCCATCTTCATTGCCGAGCAAACGATAAGCGCCTGTCCCTCGTCGACCTGCTCGCCTCGGGCCACAAGCACCTCGACGACTGTGGAATTGACCGGACTCACGACCGCCTCGATGTCGCCGTCGGCAGTAAGGCCTTGCCGGGACCGCCGGGTGGCAGTCACCGTCGACTCGCCCACACTTCGGAAAAGGTCGAGCGCTGGTGAGCCGTGGCCGCCACCAAACACCGGGGACTCGTCGAGCAGCGTGGTGCGGGCATCACCTCTGCGCACACGATCATCGGCGACGAGCGCGCACAGGTGCGCGAGGTTGGTGGCGACCCCGTCAATCTGAAATTCTG
>Ga0222718_10001339_pt1 | contig 23843 bp, 23 predicted proteins | sample C33_27DmetaG_FD_165045 | JGI IMG/M metagenome (GOLD analysis project Ga0222718, IMG submission 165045) | Estuarine water microbial communities from San Francisco Bay, California, United States - C33_27D | ecosystem: Environmental > Aquatic > Marine > Unclassified | place: USA: California...
ACCGATCATAGAATTAAGCTTACTCAGCACAATTTAGACCAAGTGATGGATGGAGATATGATTTCTATTTGCCAAGCGCTAATTACCGAAAACCAACTAGCTCAGCTTTCTAATTTAGAACAAACCAATAATTGAATCAAAGTCTTAGTCACTATTTTGCTCTTGCCAGATCTAAAGAATCTAAGCATCAAAATATATTGCGAGACCTTAAATATTTCTTAAAGTCTATTGGAGTAAGCGATGCCATCATTGCTTTGGACGATCAGCATGAATTATCTTCTGAAGAAATCCTTAAAATAAATCATTTTTTTTCATCATACTTAGTCGGTATCCCGCTTGATTATATTTTAAATGAATCAGAATTTATGGGGTATAAATTTTATGTTGATTCAAGAGTATTAATTCCTCGACCAGAAACAGAATTGATAGTTGAGTGGGTATTAGATTTATCTTTAAATAATAACTCAACAATTTTTGAGGTTGGAACAGGATCAGGTTGCATAGCTATTTCAATTTATTTAAAAAATAAAGATCTTAAAATTCTTGCTTCAGATCTCTCAGATTCAGCTTTAGAAGTAGCCCAAATAAATAGAGAGCTCCATAATGCAAACAGTGTAACCTTTGTTCAATCTAATTGGATGGCTTGTTCGATGGAGGGTTCTCTCGATTTAGTAATTTCTAATCCACCATATATCAAGCCAAATGATTCTCATCTTAAAGACCTTAACCATGAGCCATTAATAGCATTAACTTCGCCAGGCGGAACACAAAGTTTTTTTCAAATTGCTTCACAAGCAATATCTTCTTTAAAGCTTGGAGGAAAAATTATATTTGAACATGGTTACTGTCAAGCAGAAGAAGTTTCAACTATCTTAAAAGATTTTGGGTTTAAAAATATTGTTACATGCAAGGATTATCAGGGCTTAGATAGATATACCTATGCAAATAAATAATATTATTTTCATATGATAAGATTTATTCTTAAGAGATAGCGCAGAATATATTTCTGCAAAAAAAATCTAGAGTATTAGTATTAAATTTAAGGGGTTATTTCAATGAAAGGCAATATGATGAACTGGGATTTAACAATCCCGCAAGCAATTTCACATGCAGAAAAATATAATTTTGATGGCAAACTAGTTTCACGAGAATTAGATGGTTCAATAAATTCAACCACTTACGGCGAGTCAATTAAACGATCTAAACAGCTGGCTAACGCCCTTGCAAAACTTGGTGTAAATACACATGATCGTGTTGCAACTATTGCTTGGAATAATAGTAGGCACTTTGAAACCTATTTTGCTGTGTCAGGGATGGGGGCTATCCTTCATACACTAAATCCAAGATATTCCCCTGATCAATTAATTTATATTCTCAATCATGCAGAGGATGAGGTTTTGATTTTTGATCCTACATTTATTCCACTTGTGGAGAGCGTTCAAGATAAATTAGATACAGTTAAAACAATAATTATCGCCTCATCAAAAGATGGTATTCCTGAAAATAATTTAAAAAATGCGCTCACCTATGATGAGCTTATTCAGGATGAATCAGATGAATACGACTGGCCTGAATTAAGTGAAAATGACGCTGTTGCTTTGTGTTACACCTCAGGCACTACTGGTAATCCTAAAGGAGTTCTATATTCACATAGATCAACTATTTTGCATGCAATTTCTGTATCCGGAGCCATGGGTTTCGACTCATCTAGTTCTGTCTTACCAGTTGTTCCTATGTTTCATGTTAATGCGTGGGGGGTGCCTTATTGCGCATTAATTAGTGGATTAACTTTGGTTTTGCCATGCCATGCTTTGGATGGAAAGTCTTTATATGAGTTAGTAGAACAAGAATCAGTCGACTCTATGCTGGGTGTTCCCACTGTATGGCTTGGACTATTGCAGTATCTTGAGGGAGAAAACCTTAAGCTTGATACAGTTGATCAAGTGTTGGTTGGGGGTTCAGCAGCGCCATATGCAATGATTAAGGCATTTGATGAGCAACATGACGCATTTTTAACTCATGGGTGGGGAATGACAGAAATGAGCCCTCTAGGAACAATAAATGCTCCAACTAAAAAAACCATTAGTCTACCTAAAGAAGAAAGATATCAGCTTCAAACTAAACAAGGCTACCCTATGTTTGGTGTGGAGATTAAGACAGTTGATGATGAAAATAATGAGTTACCTAGAGATGGAGAGGCTAGCGGCGCTCTTAAAGTTAAAGGCCCTTGGATAATGCATACATACTATAAAGCAGATGGTCCTGCGGTAGATGAAGAGGGCTGGTTCGATACTGGAGATGTCGCAACCATACATCCGGATGGATGCATGCAGATTGTGGATAGAGCAAAAGATGTTATCAAGACCGGCGGGGAGTGGATTAGCTCAATTGACTTAGAAAATGCTGTTCTAACTCACGAAAATGTTCTAGAAGCTTGTGTTGTAGGAGTTCCTCACCCTAAGTGGGATGAGAGACCTTTACTTTTCTTAATTACAAAAGATGGAAATGAAATTGATAAGCAGGAAATCAATGACTTTTTATTAGAAAAAGTTGTTAAGTGGTGGCTCCCAGATGATATTATTTTTGTCAAAGAGCTTCCTCATGGCGCGACAGGAAAGTTATTGAAGGTTGAATTACGTGAAGAATATAAAGAACATTTAATGGGAGAATAGTATGTTACACATCGTAAAACCTAATGAAATTGATTCAATAATTGGAAAAGATCTTGGTGCTTCCGAGTGGATGGTGATTGATCAAGAGAGAATTGACAAATTCGCTGATGCAACGATGGATCATCAATTTATTCATGTCGATCCAAAACAGGCAGAACCTATTTTCGGTTCAACAATCGCTCATGGATTTCTTTCGCTATCACTTGTCGCTGGTATCTCCTTCGAGCAAGAAATTGGCATGGTGCTTGAGGGAACAAAAATGGGCTTGAATTATGGCTTAGATAAGGTCCGCTTTTTAAGTCCTGTGCCAGTAAACTCAGAAGTTCGCATTCATACAAAATGCATTGATGTCACAGAAAAAAATCCGGGACAGTTTTTAGTTAAAAACGAAGTAACAATGGAAATAAAAGGAGTGGATAAACCAGCGTATATTGCTGAAACTCTGAGCTTATTTATTACTTAAGCTTATCTTTTAAGATGCTATTAACAGCCTTGGGGTTTGCTTTGCCTTCAGTTAATTTCATCACCTGCCCAACAAAAAAACCAAATAGTTTATCTTTTCCATCAAGATACGCCTTCACCTGAGATGGATTTTCACCAATCACAGTCATAATAATTTCCTCAATAGCTCCATCATCAGATATTTGTTCCAAGCCTTGAGATTCAATAATTTCATCTGGAGTAGACCCACTTAAGCACATTTCTTCAAAAATAGATTTTCCAATTTTACCTGAAATTGTTTGATCATCGATTCTATTAATTAACATCGCCACATTATCCGAAGTTAATTTTGATTTATGGATCTCTATCTGCTCTTTATTGAGATAGGCACTAATTTCACCTATTAACCAGTTCGACAAAAGAGAGTAATTTTCGATTTTTTCTGCTGCAGCATCAAAGAAATCAGCCATAGATTTTGAGGATGATATGATTTGTGAATCATATGCTGATAGTCCAAATTTATCTTGGTAACGGGCTTCTTTTTCTTTTGGAAGCTCTGGAAATTCATTTCTAATTTTTTGAATTTCTTCATCTGAAATAACTACTGGAAGCAGATCTGGTTCAGGGAAATACCTATAGTCATTTGCAAATTCTTTTGATCTCATCGGGCGGGTCTCATCTTTGGAGCTATCATAAAGTCTTGTTTCTTGCGTAACTTTGTCTCCATTTTCAAGAAGTTTAATTTGCCTTTTAACCTCAAAATTAATGGCTTTTTCGATAAATTTAAAAGAATTAATGTTTTTTATTTCTGTTCTTGTTCCCAGCTCTTTTTCGCCTTTTTTTCTAATGGATACATTGGCATCGCATCTCAATGATCCTTGAGCCATATTTCCATCAGATACATCTAAGTAGGTTACAAGCTGATGCATTGCTTTCATGTATGCAACTGCTTCTTTGGCATCAGATATTTCAGGCTCGGAGACAATTTCTAAAAGGGGGGTTCCAGCTCGATTTAGATCGATCGCAGAGAAGCCATCATACTCATCATGGATTGATTTACCAGCATCTTCCTCTAGATGAGCCCTTGTGATATTGATGGTTTTAATAGATTCCTCTAATTGAATATCAATTGATCCACCTAAAACAATTGGTAAATCCATTTGGGTTATTTGATATCCCTTTGGCAAATCAGCATAAAAGTAATTCTTCCTATCAAATATTGAGGTCTGATTAATTTGTGCATCTATAGCCATTCCAAATCTGATAGCCTTGTAAAAAGCTTCTTTATTCACTGATGGCAGAACTCCTGGAAGGCCGCAATCAATTAAATTTACATTTGTATTTGGGCTAGCTCCAAAAGCAGTAGATGCTCTTGAAAATAACTTTGTTTTCGTTGAAAGCTGAACGTGCGTTTCAAGCCCTATAACAGTTTCCCAGCTCATTAAAAATTCTCCAAATTGGGCTGAGCAAGATGAAAGTCTGAATTTTGTTGAAAAACATGAGAAGCATTAAGAAGTTGATCTTCCCTAAGAAAATTTCCAATCAATTGAAGTCCAACTGGTAGGGAATTAACTTGCCCATGTGGAATTGATATCGCAGGCAGACCAGCCAGATTAGATGAAATTGTAAAAAGGTCTTCAAGGTATAGTTCAATAGGATTTTGTGAACCTTTACTGCCAAACTTGAATGCAGTATTAGGCGAAGTAGGAGTCATCAGAATGTCGACCGTTTGAAAGACGTTGTCAAAATCATTCTTAATCAATCTTCTAACTTGTTGTGCCTTTTTGTAGTAGGCATCGTAATAGCCAGCAGATAGTGCATAAGTCCCGATTAGTATTCTGCGCTTGACCTCATCTCCAAAACCTTCACTTCTTGATTTAATATACAAATCATTCAAATCGTCTGTATCTTCTGCTCTATAACCAAAACGGACTCCATCAAATCGAGACAAGTTTGATGAGCATTCAGCTGGAGCAATAGAATAATATGTTGGAACGGATGCTGAGATATTTGGAAGTGATACCTCGATAAATTGAGCGCCGAGTTTTTCGTAAGTTCTTTTTGAGTCCTCAAAACGAGCTTGCACTTCTTTATCTAGGTCGTCGAGATTAAATTCTTTGATAATGCCTATTTTTAAACCATCTAGAGGCTGATTAATATTTTCTGAGAAATCAGGAACAGTAGAATTTAGTGATGTAGTATCTTTTGAGTCATGCCCTGACATTGCATTAAGCAATATTGCACAATCTTCAGCTGTTCTTGCTAGTGGTCCAGCTTGATCTAGACTGGAGGCAAAAGCAATCATTCCCCACCTTGAAACCCTGCCATAAGTTGGTTTTAATCCAGTTATCCCACAATGTGCAGCAGGCTGGCGAATTGATCCACCTGTATCTGTTCCAGTAGCACCAGGAACAATGCCAGCGGACACTGCCGCAGCAGATCCTCCGGAACTGCCTCCTGGAACATATCCTTTTTTCCATGGGTTATGTACATTGCCAAAAAAACTAGTTTCATTAGAAGATCCCATTGCAAACTCATCCATATTTGTCTTGCCAATAGTTATTGATCCAGCATCTTCAAGTTTTTTAACTGCTGTTGCTGAATACGGAGGAATAAAATTAGCCAGTATTTTTGATGAACATGTTGTTCTTAGACCTTCTGTACAAAATAAATCTTTTTGTGCAAGGGGGATTCCTGCAAGCATTGAATTACTTTCATTATCTAGATCAATTGAATTTGCGTTTTTTTTACCCGACTCTTCGTTCATTGTTACAAAACAATTAAGTTCTTTATATTTTTTAGCTAATTGAAAGGATTCTTGGGTTAATTCTGAGGCAGAAATTAATTTATCATCAAGCATAGCTCGAAGCTCAGTAATAGATTTAAATTGAACGCTCATTCAACTACTCTTGGGACAAGGAAATAATCCTCATTTGATGAGTGTGCATTTTCAAGAAATTGATTTTTTTTGTTATCTGAGTTTTCAATGTCTTCATGGATCAACGCTGTCATTTCTAATGGACTGTAAAGAGGCTCAATGCTGGAGGTATCAATAGTTTGCAAGCTGCCAATGAGTTCAATGATTGTTTCAAGGTCTTGTTTAATTTTTTCAGATTTATTTTTATCTAATTCAAGCCTTGCTAGATAGCAAATAGTACTGACTGTTTCTTGGTCCATATGATATTATCTATTTCTGATGCGCAATATTAAACTAAAAGCATCTTAAAATGAATTTACAGGGAATATCATAGTGGATTTCAATCTATTTAAAACTGTTCGAGGCCTATTTTCTAATGATTTATCAATAGATTTAGGTACAGCCAATACATTAATTTATACAAAGGATATAGGAATAGTTCTTAATGAGCCCTCTGTTGTGGCTATTCGTGAAAGTCGAGGCCAAAAAACAGTTGTAGCGGTGGGACACGAAGCTAAAAAAATGCTTGGAAGAACCCCAGGTAATATCAAAGCTATTAGACCATTATCAGAAGGAGTCATTGCTGACTTTCAGGTTACAGAAAAAATGCTTCAGCACTTTATAGCAAAGGTTCATGAGCAAAGGTTTATTAAGCCCAGCCCAAGAGTTCTTGTATGTGTACCTTGCAGATCAACTCAAGTTGAAAGAAGAGCTATCAGGGAATCTGTTTTAGGCGCAGGAGCTAGAGACGTAAAACTAATCGAAGAACCAATGGCAGCTGCCATTGGAGCTGGCCTTCCAGTTGAGGAAGCTAACGGAAATATGGTTGTAGATATTGGAGGAGGAACTTCAGAAATTGCAATTCTTTCTTTAAATGGAGTGGTTTACGCTGAGTCAGTAAAAATTGGCGGTGACCTTATGGATAACTCAATTACTTCATGGGTTAGAAGGAACTATGGTTGTGTTATTGGAGAGTCTACAGCTGAAAAAATTAAATATACTATTGGATGCGCATCTCCTGATTCTGAAGATCTTGAAATGAATGTAACTGGACGAAACTTAGCTGAGGGAATTCCGGAAACTTTCACATTAAAAAGTTCGCAAATTTATGAGGCCATGAGAGACCCATTATCTGGGATGGTGCGTGCAATAAGAAATGCTTTGGAGCTTTCTCCGCCTGAACTTGCTGCAGATATTGCTGAAAGGGGTATTGTGCTGACTGGAGGAGGAGCTTTAATGAGGGACTTGGATGTATTAATTTCTTCTTCTACAGGAATCCCAGTTATCGTTGCCGAAGATCCATTAACTTGTGTTGCAAGAGGAGGAGGCAAGGCTCTTGAAATTATCGATAAGTATAATATTGATCTACTTTCAACAGAATAATTAACTAAATATGGCGAGATCTACGCCTTCATATACCCCAGTAAGAAATTACGCTTTTGGCTTTTTTTTATCAGCATTTTTATTATTTAGTGATATTAGTTATGGAACTTTTGCTCCATTGAGAGGTTTTGTTCATGCCTCCAATCTCTATGCGCAGATGGTTGCTAGCAGCACGTTCGAAAATATTAGTAATTCATTATCCTCATTTCAGCAAAATAAAAACCTCGCTCAAGAAAACAAAGAGCTAAGAGAACAAATTCGTAAAATTAGGACTCAGGATTTTATTCAACGTAAAGACACAGAAGAGTCACTCCAAATTATTGATCTTCAAGAGACATTGATTGACTCGCTTAAAACTAAAAATATCAATATATTTAAGATAGCTTCAATAGATTTAAAAAACTATTTTTGTTGCTCAACACATAGAATCTTCTTACAGAATTCAAATCAGGCTCAAGTAGCAGAAAATACTCCAGTCTTTGCAGGGGGCTCATTTATTGGTCAAACTAAAAATACCTATTTAAACTTTACTGAAGTCATACTTTTTTCAGATATTAAGCATTTACTGCCTATTAAATCTAATTATTTCTATTGCGATGCAAGAGGCGAGGGTAAGCCAATGTTAATTTCTTGCAAACTAAATAAAAATATTGATGATTTTCAAAATAAGATTGGCGATAGTATTTTTACATCCGGTTTAGGCGGTATTTTTTTAAAAGATATTGAAATTGGAATGATTTCAGCCATCAATTCAATTTCAATCAATGAAATTGAAGTTGTAATAACCCTAAAAACTGATCCCTTAGAAGAAAACTTCTTTGGAATGATAGGCAGAGAGGCTGATGAAATTTAGCAATCATCTCGTTATTCTTTTAACAATTATTTTGGGTTTTTGGCTTGATGAATCTCTGAACCCTATTAGTATTAAATTGTTTTTGGAATTAAATTTTGGTTTTTTAATTTTTGCATACTGGGTTTTTGCATTACCAGATAAAATTCAAAGCTCAGCTGCATTGATTTATGGACTGATAATCGACTTATTTTTCTCAAATGTGATTGGTTTGAATATGCTTTTCTTTGTTGTAACTTCTTACATTATCCATTTGTATGTTTTTCGATTTAGAATTTTTTCTTATTTTCAATTATCAGTTTTCTTTTCAGGATCATCTACTCTCTATACAGCCTGTAAATTTCTTTTGCTTTCTCCTAATAATTATTCTTATATAGTTTTGACGGTTAGTTTTTTAATAACTTTAGTTTTATGGATGGGAATTTATTTTATTATGAGAGCTTTCAGAAGACGTTTTTTTTTAAACCTATAGGTCATGAAGAAATTATTTTTCCTTTCGGTCATAAGTGGAGGTATTTTAAGCTGGCTATTTTTTCTACTCCTTACTGTTTTTACCTTTTCTCCTTGGGCCTTAATTAAAACTATAGATGACTATTTTCTACCTTCCTACTCAATAGATTTCTCAGAACTAGAAAGCACCGGAAGCGCCTTAAATAGAAATTTAAAGTTCTTTAATTTAAATATTTTTTACAATGATAAGACGCTTATTAAGATCAAAGAATTAGATATAGGATTATCTCTTAAGCCGCAGAAATTTTTTTACTTTTTAAATATTAATAATATTGCTATAAGAGATGGTTACTTTGATCATTCAAATATACAAAGCGCCAATTCATCTCCAAGCTTTTTTCTAAATTTTGATGAACAAATTTCCCTTTCATTCAAAGATTTTGAATATCGTAGAGATGATTCAATGCTTGAAATCAATGGCGATCTTTTTGGTGAATTATCTAGTTCATTTTCTGGACAGCTTAGTTTTTTGCATGACAACCAATTAAGCACTATTGCCGTAGACATTGTTGAAGAATCTTATCGCTTTTCAATAAATCTTTATTCCTTTAAATGGTTGAGCTTAATTCCTGCTTTCGGCGCCTCGTCTATAAAAGATTTAGAATTTCAAATGAATGCTCTGGGAGAACTGCAGAATGATCAAGCAATTGTGAGTGGCTCTTTTAACTCTAATAGCTTATTTTTTCCTTCATTATCAATCAAGCCAAACAAAGGATCTTTTTATTATCAGTCTAGAAAAAACATTGGCATATTGAAGTTAAGTGAATTTTTGAACCCATTTGTAGATGAAGAGCGCCCGATTCAAATTAATCTTCAAAAAAAATCCATAGAAATTCCTAGATTCTTTATTACACCTCAAATTATTGAAATCGAAGAATTTAAAGTAAGCAACCTAATTATTGAAAATTTTTTTATATCATTTGATAGCATCACTCCAAAATATTCTGGATTTATTAAAGATCTTGATCTAAGTGATCTATATTTTGATGAAATTAACAATCTTAGCGGTAATTTTTCTGGGAATGGAAATCATATGAAATTCCTAGTAGATTCAGATACCTCAATACTAAAAAACCATAAGAGAGACTTTATTCCAGTATCAATTATAGGGGCGGGAAATTATTCTGGTTTAGCTTTTGATCTTAATGCTCGTATTTTAAATCAATCTTCTCAGATTGATTTAGCTTTGAAAATCGACTCAGAGTTATTGAACCCGCTGTCTTTGGAGCTTAAAGGATCTGATATTTCTAAAAATTTGATTACATTCTCTCTTCAAAAATCATTGGACAGAGTAAGCTCTTATATCGATAAAAGCATAAATCTCCTTGGTAAAAATTCTGTTTATTTTAATTACTCTACTAATAGCTCAAATCTGAATCCTCATTTAAGAGTGAAAATATATAGCAATGAATCTATGCTAACTGCTAACAAAGATTTAATTATTGATTTCTATGAGCCGATCATTGAGGCGGATAGCAAAAATTTATATGTGTTTTCTCCATCCGGTAAAGCAGCTAATTTCTCATTTGCTGAAGCTTATGCCTTGTTGAATTATAAGAGTACAAAAATTAATTTTTATTCTCTTCATGATATCACCTCAATCGATTTACAAAGTGCATTAGATCTTGGAGGAGTGAGCATTAATTTGCCCAATATACAAGCAGAGAACAAAGGTGAGATTCAACTCTCAAGTTTGAACTTAAAAAATGCTATCTCAATAAAAACAAAAAATTTTTCTATGCCAGTAACTAAGTCTTACAAAATTAATTTTGATGATTCGAGTATGTTTATTGTTGATTTAGATAAGGTGTATGGATTATTGCCATCGTCTTTTATGAAAGATAAGATTTCTATTCTTCTTTCAGGCAACGATTTGACTGAAACATATGATTTAACATTTTCAACAACTATTAATTTAGATTTAGAACAACTCATCGCGAATTCAAAATATCTTCAAGTTTCCGGAAATGAATTATTTAAAATAGATTTTAATATTAAAAAAAACTCACCATTGATGTTAAAGATGTATTCCGACCTAGAGCATATTGAGCTTAATTCACCGTTAAATTCACTATCTAAGAACAGGTTAGTTAGATTGCCTACAGAAATTTTGATTTCTAATTTTTTAAATCCATCTATAAAACTCAGCAACCAGAAAGTCGATATGCATATTAGGGATATCAGTAATTATGATGGCTATATCTCAATAGGCAAAACAATTCCTGATAAGTTCAAGAGCTTTGCACAAGAGCCTGGATTAAATATATATCTTTATTCAGAAGTTATTAATGAGGACTTATTAAGCTCAGTATTTTCTAGAAATTCAAAATCAGCATCCGTAAAGCTTAATAAGCTAGCTTTTGATATTAAAAACTTTAAATTTTTTAATAATAATTTTTCAGATCTATCTGGTTTATTAGATTTAAATGGTTCTGAAATTACAGGTAAAATAACAGGAGATAAACTGAATCTAAATCTCAGGATTGATCAGGCTGGATTTATAAGGTTGGAAATTAAGGATTCAACTATTTCTAGTACAAAATTTATAAATTCGACACAATCAACACTTGATGAACCTCTGAATTCTAGGCTGATCGTAAGCAACTCTTCTTTTGGAAAAATTAACATCAAAGACCTTGATGTATACCTGTTAAATAATAAAAATAATTTTACCGCCAATAATATTAAAGTAAGTTCAAATTTAATATCTATTAAACCATTGGAAAAATCTTCAGCAGCATATTTTTCAATCGATAAGATAAAACCTCTTTATAAACTGAGAGGAGAATATCTAATCAAAGACTCAAATAAAATTCCGTATTTAAGAGACTTGGTAGATTTTTCTTATTTCAATGGATCTATAAATTTACAATGGAGGGAACTTTCAGATTTGAGTCACCTTGAAGGGGAGAGCGCCTTCGTTATGAAAAATTTAGTAATACAGGACTCTTTTTCTGATTCGCTTGCCTTAAACTTGCTTGGAGTCTTGAATTTAAGAAACATCCTCGGCAAGCTTGTAAACTTAGATCTTTCAATTGATGAGTTTACCTCTACCCAATTAAGCAGAGTTGAGGGTGATCTATTATTCAGCAAATCAAAGCTTCGCCTTGCATCACCCTTATATATAGAAACAAATGCTACAAAAATGAAATGGGTTGGTCAAATCAATAAAAATTCTCAAAATAAACTGGAGGACTTAGATCTTAATTTAGACCTCAGAATTAGATTTGGAGAGAATCTTCCTTGGTATGCTGCTATTCTTGGAGGTCTTCCTGCAGTTGCTGGTTCAGCAGTATTAAACGAAGTCTTTGAAGAAGATATAAATAATCTTACCAATTATCAATATGAAATTCTGGGAACTATCTCAGAACCTCAATTAGAAAGGGTTAAATAAGAAATAAAGTTGAAAGACCAAGGAAAGAAAAGAAACCTATTACATCTGTGACAGTTGTCACAACAACGCTTCCGGCAATTGCTGGATCCTGGTTGAGCTTTTGAAGAATTATAGGAATAAAAATGCCAGCAATCGCTGAACATATTAAATTTACAACCATGGCAACACAAATAAGCGTTGCAATGATTAAATCGCCAAACCAGAAATATGTTATTCCTCCAACCAAGATGGATAACAAGATTCCATTTACAATTGATACTGCTAATTCCCTTTTATAGAGCCATTTTAAATTAGATTTATTTATTTGCTGAAGAGTGAATCCTCTGATCATAATTGTTAAAGTTTGTGTTCCAGCAACTCCACCCATGCTTGCAACAATGGGCATCAGAATAGCTAGATATACTATTTGATCAATTGTGGCTTGAAAGAGGCTAATTGTCATAGATGCTATAAATGCAGTCATAAGATTAATTGATAGCCACAAAATTCTACTCCTTGCTGCTCTTGCTGGGGCAGCAAATGTATCCTCAGCAACTCCAGCCATTCCAAGGAAATTCTGATCTGCATCTTCCATAATGACATCAACAACGTCATCAATAGTGATCCTTCCAATTAATCTTGATTCACTATCTACAACTGGTGCTGATACCCAGTCATTTTGCTCAAATAATCTTGATACATCTTTATCATTTAAGTTTGCCTCCAATGGTTGAATCTCACTTTCCATGAGCTCTCTTACATTTAAACTTGGATCTGAAACAACAATTGAAGAAATTGGCAAGGATCCTAAATATTTATTTTCTCTTGAAACAACAAATATTTGATCAGTATTTTTTGGCAATTCTCGCTGAGCCCTGAGATATCTCATCACTACCTCCAGATTATGTTTTGGCCTAACACTGATAATGTCGGTATTCATTAATCCGCCAGCAGAATCCTCAGGATATTCCAATGCTTCCTGAATTCTTTGCCTATCTCTTTGAGATAAGGCTGATAAAATATTTTCTGTTTTTTGGTCTGGAAGAACTTGAAGAATATCCACAATTTCATCAAGCTCTAAATCACCAATTATAGTAATAAGTTCTTCAGATGAAATCTCAGAGATAAGCTCTTGTTGAATTTCATCATGTAATTCTGAAATGATTTCACCTTCATGCCGAGTTTCAATCAGCGACCACAGAAATTTTCTTTCTTTAGGCGGAAGAGATTCTATGCTGTGTGCTACCTCAGAGGGGTGCATACCAGATAAAATTCTTTTTATTTGATTGATGGATGGTTCAAGCTCTTGCCCCTGAATTCTTTTCAGCAGATCTTCAGACGAGAAGTGTCGAGGCGTTATCTCATTCATAATCTCAATTCTAACTCACTAAATTATGAATTATCTATTCCTAGAATTTGGTAAATTTATTTTTTTTCGATATTTTGAGATAGTTCTTCGAGCCAGGTTGAATCCTCGCTTATTCAATAAATCTGAAATTTTCTGATCGCTTAATTTTTTTTTCTCACTTTCAACTATATTTTGAATCTCTTCCATTAATTGAATAGGCGTAACTTTTCTTGTTTTCGATACTGAGCTAGCCAAGAGTGATTTCATTGATACAGCGCCTTTAGGCGTTTGTATATATTTAGAGCGTAAAATCCTTGAAACAGTTGACGGACTAATCTTTAATTTCTTAGCAAGCTCTAAATTTGATAGCGGCTTTAGGTCTGCAGATCTATCGGATAGAAAATCAGCTTGTATTCTACATATCAGCGTACCAACATTTTGTACAGTCTCATTTCTTTTATTAATCGCTCTTATTAGCCATTTTGCTTCACCAATTTTTTCTTTTAACTTTTTATTTGCTTTATTTGCTTTATTTTTAACTTGTTTTTCTAAATCTTGATCAAGGCTAATTAAAGGAAAGTTATCTTGCCTGAATCGAACATTAAAATTTTGATTGCTATCTGGAATTACCTCTAAGTCTGGTTGGATCAAATATGTAGATTCAAATTCTAAACCGGGCGAAAGATCACATTTTTTGATTTTTTCAAGCACAGATTCAATAGAATCTTTAGAGTAATGTTTTGCTAAATCAGCTTGGGCATCCTCAAATGAAGAAAATTTAGGATTAAATAGAATTTTGTTTGCGATTTCTAATTCTTCAATGGGAGTATCTTTTTTTCTTAACTGTATATAAATTGTTTCTTTAAAATTTCTTGCTCCAACTCCGGCGGGGTCTAAATCCTGAACTACATTTTTTAAGACACTTTTAATCTCATGAATTGTAAAACTGTATTCCATGAATGCCTCTATTTCGTCCAGATCTAATTGGAGCAAACCATTTTCTTCAAGGGATTGAATGATTGCCAATGCAATTGTTTTTTCAGCAGGATTCAGCCTGATATCTTCCAATTGACCCTCAAGATGATCCTGTAAGCTCAATTCATTTGACAGATTATCAAGTAGGTTTGCATTATCAAAGTTTCCAACACACTCAACCTCATAATCTTTTTTTAGGAAGGGATTTTCATCTATCTCATTGTTAATTTTATTAATAATTTCTAATCTTGACAGTTGAAGAAGGTCTATTGATTTTTTTAATTGTGGAGTTATTGATAGCTGCTGATTTTGTCTGAATTCTCTTACAAGCTTGATGGCCATTTTTAGGAAAACATTTTACCAAAATATTTTTGTTGAACATGCTTATTTTCTTTCAAGCTATTTTCATTGCCTTCAGCAATTATGCTGCCTTCATTAAGGATAATAGCTCGATTACATAAGCTTAAAGTTTCTCTAACATTATGATCAGTGATCAAAATAGAAATATTTTTTTTAGAAATCTCTAGAAGTAATTCTTTTATTTCTCCAACAGCAATTGGATCAATTCCTGCAAAGGGTTCATCTAAAAGCATAATGCTAGGTTGACAAATCAATGTTCGAGCTATTTCAATTTTTCTCCTTTGCCCCCCTGATAACATTCTTCCTTTAGTTTGAAGAATTTTTTTTAAGTCAAACTCATCTACTACTTTTTTTACTTTGCTAATCTGCTCCTCTTCATTTCCATCAGTTAATTCTGCGATTCCTAAAAGATTGCTTTCCACACTAAGATCTGGAAATATTGATGCTTCTTGAGGCAAATAGCCCAATCCTAAGTTTGCACGAGCATGCATTGGAGCATTAGTTACATCTTGATTATTAATAAATACTTTTCCCTCATTTGGAAAAATTAAACCAGCAGCTATGTAAAAAGCTGTTGTTTTACCAGCGCCATTTGGACCAAGTAAACCTACAATTTCGTTTGCTCCAATTGAAAAGCTAATATTTGTAAGAATCTTTTTTGAGCCAAAAGCTTTTTCGATATTAGTCAGGATTAGGCGATCACTATTCATTTGCAATAATTTGATAAGTAATAAAATTTGATGTGATTGAATTTCCTTTGTTTAGAAGTCTTGCGTTCCCAATCAAATTTATAGATTTGTTTGGATATATTTCAAATGTTTCTGCTTGTCCATCTATTTCCTCCGATTGGATTGATGCTGGGTTGCCATATATTTCTAATTTTTCATCTTTACTGCTTAACATCGCATTGGAGCCTTTAATTACATAGCCATCAATTTTAATCTCAACATTATTTTTAAAAACTAATTGCTCGGTCTTTCTATCGATTGTGACTTGATCTGATTGGATTGAAATGTTTTGAAAGCTCGAATTTTCTTCTGGAACCACAAAAGGAAGATATAAAAAGCAAAATACAAGCAATAAAATTTTATAGTTTTGAGACATTTCTTTGAATTAAATAATCCCTGATTCAAGAAGTTGATGCATTGTAATAATACCAATCGTATCTTCTTTATGCTTTGAGGAATTAACAACCAAGCTAAAAATTTTATTTTTTTCCATAATTTCAGCAGCATCAATAGCAAGGGCATTGCTCTCAATGCTCTTAAATGTAATTGTCATTACATCCTTGATGGCTGTATTATTTATATCTACTCCATCATTTAAACATCTTCTCAAATCGCCATCTGTAAAAACTCCAACAATTTTTTTCTCATTCAAAACTAAAGTTAACCCAAGCTTTTTTTCAGTTATTTCCATCAATGCTTCTTTTAAAGAGGTGGCTTGGTCAACCATTGGAGCTCTTTCATTAATGACTGCTAAATCTTGAACGAGTGTTGTGAGTTTTTTTCCAAGCTGTCCAGCTGGATGAGATTTTGCAAAATCATCTTTACTAAAGCCGCGTGCCTCTAATAAAGCAATTGCTAGAGCATCTCCAAATACTAAAGCAATTGTGGTTGAAGAAGTTGGGGCGAGATTTAATGGGCAAGCTTCCTCATCAGCACTGATCACTAAATTAATTTTTCCAGCTTTTGCAATGGTTGATTGGTTGCTATTAGTAAGAGTAAAAATATTGGAGGTTGAGCGCTTTAAAGCAGGTAAAATCTCAATTATCTCCTTTGTTTCTCCTGAATTAGATAAAATTAAGATCGAATCTTTCTTGTTAATCATCCCTAAATCACCATGAGCAGCCTCAGTTGGATGTATAAAAAAGGATGCGGTACCAGTGCTTGATAATGTCGCTGAAATTTTCTGAGCTATATGACCAGATTTACCAATACCCATTAAAATTAATTTTCCTTGAGTATTAAGAATATTTGAGCAGAGATCCGCAAAATCAGGCATTATTTGATTACTTAAATTCTCCACAGCATTTGACTCTATTTCAATCACTTTTAGAGCTGAACTGATAAAATCCTTACCTTTCATATTTTATTTATAGTTTTTTACTAATGTTATAATACCTTTATGAATTGTACTTTAAAATCACTTACCTTTATTCTTGCGATCTTTTGCTTTCACATTGATGCGATCGCTGAATCTAACCCACATCAATTTATTGATTCCCAAGCTCAAGAAATGGTTTCTATAATAAGAAACAACCAAGCACTCTACAGTAATGAACCTGAATTATTTAAGGATAAGATAAACACTGTTTTTGAACCAATGGTCGATTTTAGAAGAGTTGGCGCAAGTGTAATGGGAAAAAAATATTATGTAGCTGCCTCAAAATCACAAAGGCTTCAATTTATCGAATCTTTCAAAACCTCCCTGCTCGATACTTATTCTTCAACCTTGGCACAATGGGGTGATCAAAAAATTGTTACTATTTTTCCTGAGGTATCAGAATTAAAAACAACTGAGGATGTTCAGCAGAATTTAATAACTTCTAGCAATATTTATCCAATAACTTACAAGGTAAGAAAAGATAAAAATGGAAACTGGTTAATCATTAACATTATTGTGAATGGAGTAAACCTAGGCCTTACTTTTAGAAATCAATTTCAGGCTCTTGCGAAAGAGCATAACGAGAATATCGATGAAATAATAAAGCATTGGACTTCTGATGCTAATCTCGATTAATTTTTCTCCAAAATCAATCTAATGAATATTACTCATTTTCTTAAATTACAATTTCCTGAAGCTGAAATATCTTTTGATGGAGAGGATTGCAATTCAAAAGTTTTGATTGTGAGTGAGCAATTTGAGGGTTTAACTTCCCTGCAACGACACAAGTTAGTTTTAAGTGTGTTAAAAGAGCATTTTAAATCAGGTGAGTTGCATGCTTTGAGTTTAAATACAAAATCTCCATCAGAGATAGGGTAGTTATGGAAAAATTAAAGATTATAGGCGGAAATAAACTCTCTGGATCTATTTCTTGTTCAGGAGCAAAAAATGCTGCCTTGCCAATGTTGGCAGCAACAATACTAAGCGACCAGCCTATTACTTTTAAAAATTTACCCTATCTTCAAGATATTACAACTATGTTTGAAATCTTGGGTTCAATGGGGGCTGATATAACTCTGAATGAGAGCATGGATTTCATAATTTCAACATCTAGATTGCATGACTTTGAGGCTAGATATGAACTTGTTAAGACCATGCGCGCTTCTATTTTAGTTCTGGGTTCTCTCGTAGCTCGTCATGGTTTTGCAAGAATCGCGCTTCCAGGCGGCTGTGCGATTGGAACAAGGCCAGTTGATTTTCATCTAGATGCTTTGGAAAAACTGGGAGCTAAGATTGAACTAAAAAATGGTTACATTGAAGCAACTTCAAAAAAATTAATTGGGTGCGAAATTAACTTCCCAGGCGTCTCTGTGACTGGAACTGAAAATATTATGATGGCTGCAGTTCTTGCTAAAGGTCAAACGGTTTTAAGGAATGTTGCAAAAGAACCTGAGGTTGAAGATTTAGCAAATTTTCTTAATTCTATGGGAGCCAAAGTCACTGGAGCAGGAACTGATGAAATTATTATTGATGGTGTTGATGATCTGAATGGAGCAGAATTTTCAATTCCCGCCGATAGAATAGAGGCTGGAACTTATCTCATTGCTGCCGCTATAACTGGCGGTGATGTAACTATTTCAAATGTTCAAGCTCCCCGCATGAATAATATTTTAGATAAATTGAAATTAAGTGGAGCTTCGATAAATATTGGTGATAATTATATCCAGCTGATTATGAAAGAAAATTCTATTTTGCCGGTAGATATTTCTACAGCTCCATTTCCAGGATTTCCAACAGATATGCAGGCGCAATTTACTGTATTGAACGCATTGTCTAAAGGCTCTTCGGTGGTAACAGAAAATGTATTTGAAAATAGGTTTATGCATGTGCAAGAGCTAAACAGAATGGGTTGCGATATTACCGTCAAAGGGAGTAATGCATTTATTAAAGGAGTTAACTGTCTTAATGGAGCTCCAGTTATGGCAACAGACTTGCGTGCATCTGCAAGCTTAATTTTGGCTGGGCTTTGTGCCAAGGGTGAGACCATTGTAGACCGAATCTATCACATTGATAGGGGGTATGAAAGAATCGAGGAAAAGCTGTCATATCTTGGCGCCGATATTACAAGATTACCTCACTAGCATGACTGTTGTTGGGATCAAGTATCACGGCTAAATGATTAATTTTTTAGAGTTGTTATCCTTTTTCCAGCAGCAACTTCAGGAATAATCTTTCCATTCTTAACAGCTAATTCTCCATTTACTATAACCCAATGTATGCCCGAAGAGGCTTCATATGGACTTCCATAGGTCGCATTAGCAGAAACTGTATTTGGATCAAAAATGACTAGATCTGCATCCATGCCTATCTGTACACGACCCTTTTTTCTAAATGATGGTGCAAATCCTTCTAGCCACTGGGCTTGTTTAAGACTCATTTTTGAGAGGGCTTCGGAAAGCGATAGAATATTCTGTTCACGAACATAACGTCCCAAAACACGAGCAAAGGTTCCAGAGATATTTGGATTGCTGAATTGAGTTTTTGTGAACGCTGGTATAGCGTCTGTTGATATCATCATATCTGGCCAAGTCAAAGCCTCGTGCAGCCACTCCTCTTTAAGATAGTGATGATTTACGGCACCATTAGGATAATTTTTAGAGTAATTATTCCAAGTTTTTTTAGTCAGCCACTCTCCAGTAGCTGCCCATTGGACATCTTCATAACTTATATCAAATATCATTTGCCAGTCTCTTTTTCTAAAGACATCAGCAGAGATAGATGTCCCACCAGCCAAATAACTAAGAGTTTCAGTTGCTATATTAATTCCTTCCTCTCTTGCTTGCTCAATCCTCTGAAGCCATTGAGTTACTCCACCCATTGCACTATGAGTTATGTGACATATGAAGATAGAAGCATCAGTATCTTTTGCAAGCATTAATATTTCATCTAATCCAGCAATGTCACCGGGTAAATTTCTTTTTACATGGGTAAAAACTGGCACATTATGCATCGAAGCAACTTCAAAGATCATTCTTAGTTCTTTGGTCGAGATCGCGTCTCGCATGTAATCTAATAGAAGGCCAATACCAATACCTCCTTGATTAAGCCCAGCAATTAAATGAGCTCGAATTTCTTCAATTTGCTCATCATTGGCTACTTTCTCCCATGCAGAAGAGCTCATAGAAGCCATTGTGCCGTTATGAAAAAAGTAGGGTTGAAATATGCCTTCAATTACTTGAATACGAGCTGCATAATGACCTACAGAGGCGCCAAAATTAATTCTAGGGCTAGAGACTATTTCTGAACCAAACTCTAGAATAGGATATGCGCCAGCTTCTGTATCTAGCTGAGTTGTGATGCCATCAAGAATATTAAGTTTTTGCCCCAATGGAGTTGGAGTGTGCGAATGAATGTCAATGAAACCTGGTGCTACAACATATCCTTTAGCATCAATAGTGTTTTTGCCTGTTAAAATGCTTTCACTTAGGCTAATTATAAGACCATTTTCAATCCCAACATTCAAAAGCTTGTCAGTATTTGATTCAGGATCAATAACTCTGGCACCATTTATAACTATATCAAATGAAGAAATATTTAAACTAAATAATGCAAAAAATATTAGAAGTAGTCGCATATTTTTCTATTTGTATATTTCACCTTCTATAGAAATTTATTGACCAGGCACACCTTCTGTTACCACTGTGAAATTCTGTACATTAGAATCTTGTAAAATTTGAAAGCTAATCTCATCTCCAGGAAAGGAATTATTTAGTGCATGAGTTAAATTTTCCCATGATGGTAGTTTATCATTAACTGATAATATAATTGCGCCTGGTTTTATCTCTCCGTCATTAAAAAGTGGCCCATAATTATTTAGCTCTAATATTTCAAGGCCGAAAGTTACTTTGTTATTTAACAAAAATCTTTTATTTTTAACTCTAAAATCACCTACCCATGATTTCTTTACAGATCCATATTGAATGATCTCTGCTGCAACCTCTATCATTTTATTGGCTGGAAGAGCAAATCCAATTCCAGCATAAGATCCAGTTTTTGAAAAAATTTTCGTATTCATTCCAATAAGATTACCTTTGTGATTGATTAAGGCGCCACCGGAATTGCCTGGATTAATAGCAGCATCAGTCTGAATCAGTTCAAGATATGGATTTCCATAATCTCTTCCAGTAGCACTAATAATTCCACTGGTAAAAGTTTTACCCAATCCAAATGCATTTCCAATTGCAATTACCTGATCGCCTACTCGAACTGATGCACTATTTGATATCTCAATAGGCTGTAAAGCATCCACTGGACTAATTTTAATTACAGCAAGATCAGATCGCTGATCAAAACCTACTAAAGATGCTGGATAAACCTGGCCATTATCCATCTCCACCTCAACGATTCTTGTGCCTTCAATTACATGTAGGTTAGTAATAATATATCCATCATTAGAAATAATGATTCCAGAACCAATGACTTCATTTGCAGGCCCGCCGTTTAAGGATCGCGTGCCATTATTTTTTTTAGAACTTATGTTGATGACAGAAGGAGATGCCTTTAAAATCGCATCTAAATATCCTCCCCCATTAGACATATTTGTAAAAAGATATGTCAGAATACCTATCAAGATTAAAAAATTTATTCTCGAAAGCTTGTTATCAAAAAGTTTCATACGCCCATTAAATCAATAATATGAAGGATATAAAAGTTGTTGTAGAGAATTTATTAACTCAAGACATAGTTCTTGATAATGCTCAAGCTTCGTTTTTGGAAGAATTTATTTCTATTGATTCAGCGCTGAAACCAAAATTATTTTTTTCTAAAAATAATCTTTTTGGTAATTTGTATCTTTATGGTCCAGTTGGAAGAGGCAAAACAATGTTACTTCAAGCCATCAATGATTGTTATTTTTCTAATTCAGGCAAATTTCACTTTATAGAATTTATGCAATTTGTGCATAAAAAATTAGCTGATTTCTCTGGGAATAGTGACCCACTACTGATGGTTGTTAAGAGCCTTTCTAAAGATTATAAAATAATTTTTTTAGATGAATTTCAGATTGAGGACATTGCAGATGCAATGATCATTGGGACTTTAATTGAATCATTAACAAACAAGGGAATTAGATTAATGATTACATCTAATTCACATCCAGATGATCTATACAAAAATGGCCTTCAGAGAGCAAAATTTATAAAAACGATTAATTTTATAAATGATAATTTTTTTATTCATCATCTTATAGGTGCTGAAGATTACAGGTTAAGAGAAATTGCGCATTTTGATAGTTCTGCTAATGATAGAAATAGTGATAAAAGTGTTAGGGATTTTTTACAAAGAACATTTAACTCAGAAATTATCAATATAACTGAATTCACTGTCAGCAATAGAGCATTTGATTGCTTAGGTTGTTCAGATAAAATTTTATGGCTTTCCTTTGATGATTTTTTTTCTTCACCATGTGCTAGTAAAGATTTTATTGAGATTGTGAAAACATTTGAATGGGTTTTTATCAACAATTTTCATTCATGCACCGATGATCATCTCGATAAATTAAGAAGATTTATTAGTTTTATTGATATTGCATATCAAGAAAAACAAAAATTAAAATTTTTTTATGATCCAAATTTAATTAATACCTTATATTCTGGGAATCAGCTGCTTCATTTATGGGCTCGGACTGAAAGCAGGCTTCATCAGATAACAACTACAAAATATCTTCAAAATTTAGAGAAAAACTAAACTAAATGAATTAAAATATTGATTAAATAGCGCGTAAACATTAACATTCGCATCTAATTTTTTTCTTTAAACATAAAAAGTAATGAAAACTCTTTCACTCAGAAAAGAAGACGCTCAGCATGATTGGTATGTTGTGGATGCTTCTGACAAAATCCTAGGGCGTCTAGCCACAAAAATAGCTGATCGTATCAGAGGCAAAGACAAGCCTACTTTCACGCCCCACACCGATGGGGGGGACTATGTTGTAGTCATTAATGCAGAAAAAGTTCAGGTCACTGGAAAAAAGTTTGACGATAAAAAATATTATACCCATTCACTTTATCCTGGTGGGCTAAAGACTAAAGTCTTTAAGGATATTATTGAAGATAAGCCTGAATACATTATAGAAGAGGCTGTAAAGGGCATGCTTCCAAAAAATAAACTTGGAAAGCAAATGTTCAAAAAACTTAAAGTCTATAAGGGTGAAAATCACCCTCATGAATCACAAGAACCTCAAATCTGGGAACCAAAACTATGAGCGCAGCAATCCATTACGCAACCGGAAGAAGGAAAACTTCATCAGCTAGAGTATATCTATCAAAAGGCAAGGGAAAAATACTGGTTAATAATAAAGAATTAGCTCACTATTTCGGCAGACAAGTCGCACAAATGTTAGTCATGCAACCATTGAAATTAACCGAGCTTGATGAGCAAGTAGATATCAAAGCCATGGTTAAAGGCGGAGGAAGCTTTGGTCAAGCTGGGGCAATTCGGCATGGTATCTCAAGAGCTTTATTAGAATTCGATGAAAGTCTTAGACCTCAGCTAAAATCAGCAGGGTTTTTGACAAGAGATGACAGAAAAGTAGAGAGAAAGAAACCAGGATTAAAGAAAGCAAGAAAAAGCTCTCAATTCTCCAAGCGTTAATTTCTTATATTTAAATTTTACCGTTCATCCCAATATAGGTTTTAATGGAAGAAAAAATTACCACGCGAAGAAAAGTACTTATAGGTATGACCTCAGCTGTCGGCGCAGTCGGTGCGTCATTTGCAGTTGTCCCATTTGTTGCTTCCTGGAATCCAAGTGCAAAAGCTAAAGCAATTGGTGGTCCAGTAAAAGTTGATGTTTCAAAAATGCAAGTTGGGCAAAAAATCCAAGTTGCTTGGAGAAAACAACCAGTTTTT
>Ga0222718_10001345_pt1 | contig 23799 bp, 33 predicted proteins | sample C33_27DmetaG_FD_165045 | JGI IMG/M metagenome (GOLD analysis project Ga0222718, IMG submission 165045) | Estuarine water microbial communities from San Francisco Bay, California, United States - C33_27D | ecosystem: Environmental > Aquatic > Marine > Unclassified | place: USA: California...
TGGTGTTCTCTATGTTCCTCTATCCCGCTAGGATTTCTCTAGAATTCTAAAATAAAAAAAATTATTTTTTTCAACACTTTCTTCTTTGAAAAGTTTTCAAAAAAATAAAAAAAGTTTTTGTAAATTTTTAAGATTTCTTGTAAAATATATCCCATGTCTAAATCAACCGAAACCACGAACGACCGCGTACCGCGTGTTCTCGTACGCTTCGGTAAACACCCATCAAGCGTGTTGAAACACCCGTCAATCGTGAGGAAACACCCATCGAGTGTGAGGAAACATCATCGAGCGTGGAGAAACACACATCGAGCGTGTGGAAACACCCATCGAGCGTGGGGAAACATCCATCGAGCGTTGGGAAACACCCATCGAGCGTGGGGAAACACTCGTGAGTCGTGGGGAAACGTGGGGCGTACCGAGGCGTGCGGAGGCGTACCGAGGCGTTGCCGAAGGGGGCCGAGGCGTTGCCGAAGGCTGAGTGGCGGGGGGTGGTAGGTACTTATAGAATAGGTGCGTATAAGATATAACACGTACACATGGAAGATACCATATTGAACAAACATGAAATTATAGATGATTGTGATTTTTCAAAAGAATCTAACTTGACCCGTTTTGTTCGTAAGAATAGATGGTTGAGTTTAGATTTTAAAGGATATCGTGTTTTGAGATGTAACTGGGTAACATCTCTATTTGCTTCTGCTATCATGTGGGGGTTTATTGGATGGACACTCAATGACGAAATAAATGCGACTAAACAATTGGATGATTGGAAGTCATGGGTTACTATCAATTTCACTTGGCTTTACATATGTTCGCGTAACATATGGCTATTATTCATATTCGGTCTACTATTTACAAAATACAAAGACGTTAGATTGGGTAAAGATGGCGAAAAACCACATTTTTCTGATTTCACGTGGTTTTCGTTACTATTTTCTTGTGGAACGGGCGTTGGAATTTTCTCATTCGGTGTTGCCGAGCCCATTTGGTTCTACCGTTCAAATAACAATGCCGTCAAAATTCCGTTTATAAATGATGACCAACGCGCTCAAATGGCAATGCTCATTTCATATTATCAAAATGGATTACATGGATGGGTGCCTTATCTTGTAATTGGTATTCTTCTTGGAATTGTTTGCTTCAGACAAGGAAGACCAATGGCTATGCGTTACGCTTTCCAACCATTGATTGGCGATAGTGTAAATGGACTTGTGGGTGACATCATCGATGCCCTTACTATCTCAACCACTACATTCGGTGTATGCACATCTCTCGGTTTGGGTGTGGCTGCGATTGGTACGGCACTGAATCGTCTCAATCCAACCATTGATGCAAATGCACAAGCAACACAATTGGCTATCATTTGGTTAATTACCGCCGCGGCATCTATTTCTGTTCTCATTGGTCTCAAGTCTGGTATTAAGAATCTCGCGAGGCTTGCATTTTTCAGTGGAATCACTCTTATGGCGGGTCTTGTGTGTGCGGATAACCCGGGGCTTATATTCAATTCGTATGTTCAAACACTTGGACATTACATTCAATGGCTGTTCACTCTCAGTTGGGACTGTGAAACGTGGGCTAGTTTCACTGGTCAACTCACCGACAAGGGTTCATGGGAACGATTAACGTGGGGCACGTCAAAGTCGACTGATGTAGCAGCCATGACAAACTTCGATGGTACACGACTCGATACATCTATTCTTCAAGACGAAGCATGGGGTAGTCGTTCTCCGTATAACTTTATGAACTCATGGACTGTATTCTACTGGGCTTGGTGGCTCGCCTGGGCTCCATTTGTTGGAACCTTCATTGCTCGTATCTCCAGAGGTAGAACAGTGGGCGAAGTTGTAAAAGGTGGTCTACTCGCTCCAATTACATTTATGTTTATTAATCGCAACATTCTTGGTACACTCGGCATTAAAATGCAGCGAATTGTTGAATACACAATTGGAAAAGATGCACAAATCGACTGGTCGACTGGTTCTATTAACTGTACCGCACTTGGCTACGTCAATAACAAACCGGTCGGTGAAGCGGCGTTACAACTTGCATCAGAAGGTTATTATGCACTCTCGTGCAGATCCAGACCCGACCAAATTCTAGACATCATGGAACCATATGGTGCTTTGACTAAATGGTTTCAATTGTTGGTACTCGTCAGTGTTATTTTATATTTCACTACTTCATCTGATTCTGGTTCTTATGTCGATGATTTAATCGCATCTCAGGGTTACGAAAATCCACCCCCACTTCAGAAGCTGTACTGGGCGTGTACTGAAGGTGCTCTTGCCCATGCACTCGTCGTAAGTGGCGGTCTCAGAGTTATTCAAGGTGTTGCAATTGTAGCAACATTCCCATACACGATAGCCATGTGCTTCCTTTGTGTATCTCTATTCAGAACTCTCAAACTCGAAACTGGCGACGAAAAGATTACATCTTCGCGAAAATCATTCAATACAAACGTATTTGATGTATTCGAAGGTTTTGATCCAGAATCAAAGCATCCAAATGCACCATCCCGTAAAGAAAGAAGCCTCTCTGTTCTGAGAGCAATCGTTTTCCCATTTAAATCTATCAAAAACACGGCTTTGGAGTGTGAATACACTCCCTACATGGCAACAATTATTGGTCTATCGGCAAACTTTTTCCAATGGATGGCACTTTCTTTGTTTGTTGCATCTAAGTTCCGTGATGGGGCTAATTCAATGGGGTGGCTAATGTATCTCGCATTTGTTTCAATTGTCGCAAAGATGCGTAAAGATCTGCGCGACAGACGAAATGTGTATGGTAATGCATTTGAAGACATATTCTCTGGATTAACGTTCTATCCATTTACTATCGCACAAATGGAACACGAGATTAAGTCGGGTGGAAAATTAGCATAGTAAAATTTTAATAAAAATTATAATACATTCCTTCAATTTCATCCCTATATTTTTCTAAAATATTAAATCGCCTAACTTTATTTGATGGTGTAATTTCGCCACCTTCTATCGTAAATATATCTTTTGTATACATGATGCGGTGTATTATTTCACACCTGTCACCCGATACTTCCATGTTATACGCATCAATGCACTCTAACACAGATTTAACACACCCACCTGCTTTTAATGAAAACATTGCAGATAGATATTTTCTAGAATTACCTATAATCAGTATATCTTGTATATCGTCACACTTAGTTCTCAAATAATTTTCAATTGGAATTGGATTTATGTTTTTTCCATATGACGTGACTATAATATCATCTTTTCTACCAGTAACTTTAATGTGTCCAGATTCGTGTATTTCGCCAATGTCACCCGAGTGAAACCACCCATCTTCATCTATACACGGCGATTTATCACCATTGTATCCAAGCATCACCTGTCTTCCCCTAAAACACAATTCACCTGTAGCGGGTTCTACTTTAACTTCAGTACCCGGAACCGGTAATCCAGAATATCCATCTATGAATGATTCTGGTTTAGAATAACACTGTGATCCTGATAACTCAGACATACCATACGCACCTATTATGTCTATTCCAATTTCTGAAAAATATTCAAAAATATTTGGATTTGTGGGTGCACCACCAGTAAAACAGAGTTTACATTCATTCAAACCCAATTCAGTTTGGATTCGTGATTTCATATAATATGTAGCATATTTAGCAAAAGGCGAATTGACTTTATGACTTGATATTTGCCTATTTATATGAGACTCCTTGCATATTTCTTTCATTTTTCTATAGATAATACCTTCATATTTTGGTTCTATTTTTTTAGATATATCTGCTAGTTTTTCCCATACACGCGGAACCCCGAATATAACAGTTGGTCTAACTCTTTTTAATTCGTCTACATCTATGTTACATTTACTTGAAAAAAACACGGTTGATTCAATGTTATATATATAATTGCACATTAGAGGAACAAATATATCAAACATTATGGGTGCTATATGACTAATCGGTAAAAACGATAACATTCGCATTTTTTCGCTTAATAAGATTGGATTATGTTCTATATGAGCTTTTGTAGTCCATATTATATTATCATGTGACAACATAATACCTTTCGAATTTCCGGTAGTACCAGATGTATACACAAGCATACAACAGTCCGATGGTTTCTGTGCATCGATTCTTTCGTATACAATTTCGTGGCGTATCCTTTTTCCGAGTTCAATAAAATGTTCCCATCCATACACATAAGAAGGGGCACCAACTAGTAATTCATCACACCCCTTCATCAAAACTATATGTTTAAGTCTAGTGCATTTACTCTTTGCTTTTATAGCTAAATCAAGTCTCTGTCTACTATCTACAAATATCACGCGACTCACAGAATCATTTAGTATATATTCACATGTATTGTAATTAGAACTATAATGTAAAATAGAACCTTTTGAACCAGCAATTATTGTACCCAGTAAAAACATTACCCACTCGGGTGAATTTCCTGCAAATATAGAAACGCTTTCGTATCTTGGTATGATACCCAATTGTATGAGAGATCTAGAAATATCAAATGTTTGTGTTTTTATTTTACTTTTAGACCACTTTATGTCATATTTTGATACCATACATATAAAATCTTCTGTATTAGAAATTTTTAAAATGTCTGGAACTATAGACATTATCTCTAATATAAAAGATGCAATTATATTTAGTGATTTTTACACAATTTTATGAAAATCGTACCACACACCTTTACCGTAAACAACCTCGGATTTACCTGTGCATACAAATCCCATTCCCTCCATCCATTTTATGTGTTGTTCGCGCAAAGCAGTTGAAAAGTATTTTATAGGTCTTTTTAAACCATTTTTAAAATTTAATATCCACTCATCATAGTAATAATTAGCAATTTTCCTACCAATATTTTTTCCGATTAATTCTCCAGTCACGAACATCGAACAAACCATTAAGGCATCGCCTTCTGGATTATGACCGGCATCCATTATCTCATTCGTCATTTTTGTGCCTTTGGTGAGACCACCGTACATACCACCAATTATTTTCCCATTTTGGTCTCGCACAATCATCGTTAAATCTGGGCATTCTTTTACAAATTTTTCAGTATATTCTTTTGGTGGTACAAGTTCCTGATCATAAAACGTGTTTCTCTCAATTAATTTTATTTCATCTACATCATCAAGTGTTATACGAGAGTAACTCAAATCTAAATTCATAATATCACCCATCTCACTTATTTCATTTTCTCTAGTGCATAGTTTACATATCCATTTTTCACCTGATTTTACTTGTTCGTGTGAATGCACTGGTTCAAGTGGTACAGTGCCATCTTCATTGATTGTATCAAAGCTAAGAACAGAACCAAATGCCAACTTATACATTCTATTTATCATTTCGAATAATATTTCTCCCCCCTCATATTCTGTATCTTCTACTAATGGGATATAATAAGTTTTAACCCTTTTGTTTTTAATATAAGTACATCCATCCTGTATAAAATTAATAAAATCACTGGATTTAAATCGAAATACTTCGATGTTCTCACAATTAGCTGTATTTTTTGTTATTTTGTATAATATATCTTTTAGCACATTATCATCTTTATGTGATAATTTTGCACTTTCACATTTACACACATTATGATTTATATATCCAGATACGGATGCGGCCGTATCTGATAAAAGTGGTTCAGCTTTATTTTTAATATAATCACCTTCTTCTCGTGTAATTACATTACAATTAATCACTGGAATTTTATAAAAACCAGTTGTCATTATTAAATAGATGTATTTTTTTATTTTGGAATTGTAACATCACACACATCGCATTGGTCTGCCCAATCCCAGAAAGTGTGTTCACCTATTGGTATTTTATGATTATCGGTGATTAGACAAATATAGGAGTCATTAATTACATCTGATAATTCGGCACTTGCACATTGATCAACACGTACAAAGTCGTCACCTTCCTTTATCATATGTGAACCGGTAACATATATATATTCATTCAATGCACTATTAAATAATTTATAAAATGGAACTTTATCTATATTTCTAATTTGTAATGTAACGTTTACAGATACACCACCTTCGAGTATATCACCGAGCATTACGTCTTTTATGTTTATAACATTTCCATTTTCAAGTTTTATTTTTGTATCAGGTGAGAAACATGACGTTGGAGGTGGAGGTGGAACGTATTTAGTCCGATTTCTAAAAGTATTGAGACTTATAGTACCACTAGACGGCGCGTAACCGATCGGGAACGCGCTGTTGAATCGAACTCCATAATATTCATTTAACGAATGTGGAGCTGAACCACCAAATTCGGCGGCGACCTTACTCATACTAGGAGGATCAGTTACAACCATTTATATAATATGAGAAAATTAAACTTTATTAAATCTATCACGCACAAAAAATTCCTGTGGTATATTTCCATCATTACACGATTCACAAAAATCTGACCAATCCCAAAAGGTATGTTCACCTATAGGTATATGATGTGTACTCGTAATTAAACATATGAACATATCTTCAATAATATCTGTTAACTGTGCGCTTGACGAGTCTCTGACTCTGATAAATTTACCATTTTCTCTTATAAAATGACAACCGGTTACATATATGTATTCGTTTAATTCCTCACTTAAAACTCTATAAAATGGAACCATGTCTACGTTTCTTATTTTCAAAATGGTATTAACGACTATACCACCCTTTATTACATCATTAAGTTTAATATCTTTGAGTGATACAATAGTATCATCCTCGAGGCGTATATGAGTATAAGGGGAAAAGGAGGTAGAAAATTTACTTCTGGGTTTTAAATTATTATTTTTACATGGTGCCCTGTATGTAGAGATACCATGTCTATGTTTATCATTACGTGTATATATTGGTAGACAAAACGGCGACGATTGCATATTCATTTAAAAATATTATTTATTGTTGGATTTTTTTCATTACATCAAACCACGGTTCATTTCCAGCAAGTGTAGCAGAAAAACCTACATATGAGAAACCCAACTTTTCCATCCACCCTATATGTCTGTGTCTAACACACGTTGAAGCGTACTTTATTTTCTCGCCATATTTTACCCATTCGTTATAATAATATTTACCTATTTCGTTTCCAATTCCATATCCTCTTATATTATTTCTGATACACTCTGAATACACAAATAAGGTATCACCCTCTGGATTATGACCTTTTTTTATTTTATCCATAGTTATAGATGTTCCATCTATTAAAGCGCCATACATTGCACCGATTATTTCATTATTTTCATCTCTGGCGACCATACACAGCTCCGGGCAGACTTCGAGTAATCTGAGTTTAAATAATTTAGTTGGAACCTCGTATATTGTATCGTATACTTCTAATTCTATCGAATGTATTTCATCTACATCGTCGCGTGTCATACCAGAGTACTGTATTTCTCCACAAATATATTTAGGTAAAGGCAATTGTGATGATTGCATAATCATTTAAAATATTATTTATTGTTTAATTTTTTTCGTTACATCAAACCACGGTTCATTACCAGCCTTTATATCAGAAATACCTACATACGAAAAACCCAATTCTTTCAACCAGTCTATATGTTTACTCCTAACAGAAGTTGAAGCATACTTTATTTTATCACCGTAATTTACCCATTCGTTATAATAATATTTACTTATTTCATTCCCAATTCCATAACCCCTCATATCATTTCTCACACACTCTGAATATACAAATAATGTATCCCCACCTGAGTCATGTCCCATACTAATTTTATCATTACTTATAGATGGTCCTTTAATTAAACCGCCATACATTGCACCAATTATTTCACCATTTTCATATCGGGCTACCATACATAATTCTGGACAATATCTAATTAAATTATGTTTAAATAACTTTGATGGGACTTCATCATTTGTATTATATACACCCATTTCAATAGAATGTATTTCATCTACATCATCATGTGTCATACCAGAATACTGTATTTTACTTGGAAGTTTAATGTTATTTGAAAATTTGTATAAAACATAAACGATTAATAGAATTACTAAAAGTACAAGAAAATACATCTACTTTTACTAATTTAAAATAAATTATTTTTGAAATTAAATAACACTCTTGTCACACATATCGCACTCATCGGCCCAATCCCAGAAAGTGTGTTCACCTATTGGTATTTTATGATTATCGGTGATTAGACAAATATAGGAGTCATTAATTACATCTGATAATTCGGCACTTGCACATTGATCAACACGTATAAAGTCGTCACCTTCCTTTATCATATGTGAACCGGTAACATATATATATTCATTCAATGCACTATTAAATAATTTATAAAATGGAACTTTATCTATATTTCTAATTTGTAATGTAACGTTTACAGATACACCACCCTCGAGTATATCACCGAGCATTACGTCTTTTATGTTTATAACATTTCCATTTTCAAGTTTTATTTTTGTATCAGGTGAGAAACACGACGAGCCACACCAACCAGTATATCTTTGACTAACTTGTTGAGTTTCTTTATGTCCATCTGGGTGAGGACATGGGTTTCCGCCATTTGTCGCTGGTTTAGTTACCTTATAATATCTATGTCTGTATTTATATTGGTACCTTCCACAACTACTAGACCCAACCCACCCTCCCGTAGGACCCCAAGAACCCCAATTACCTTCACAATGATTACAATTTTTTGACTGAGTATCAGACGTAGATGTACCCTGGGGGCAATTTACAATTATTCTATCTCGTGTTCTAGTTAGTTTAGACCCATCACATGCTGTCCAACTAGTCCATCTACCCCAAGGACTCTTATAACAACAATTTTCGGTTTTACTCGTGGTTGCTCCGCTGTTTACAACGTCTCTTCTGTAATACTGTTTACCATCTGAACCACATCCACCTATTTTAAACCATGGTCCAACGTATGGACAATCCACCTTTCTCGTCTTTACACTGTCTGGACAATTTCCAGCTGTTGTTTGCTGTTGTGTCTTTCTACCCATAGAATTACACCCAGTCTTATCCGTCCAATCATTTTTTTGATAACAGCACGGCATAAACTTTGCCTTTGCACTTGATGGACACCCACCCGGTTTATTTTCTTTATACGTTTGTGTATACTTGGCAGTTCCATCAGCCAAACATGAACCAACCATGGCCCAATTACCCTGCTGTTCACAACACACTTTGGGTGAACCGGAGTTACGCCGTTCGGTGTCACCATGTGGATAGTCACATTGATATCCACCATGCGCGGCCTGTGTTGTTATGGTAAAAATTCTCTCTTTATAGGGTTGCACACCACACGGTTCGTCTGACTTTGGTGCACTCCAATTGGACCAAGACCCTTCGCAGTCTACGGGACACGGAGGACCTTCGCACTCCACCCATCGTGTCAACTCTGGACAATTTGCCGTATCGAGCGGTATTTTGTATTGATTTTTAGTACCTTTTTTTCCACAACGCACAGGTCTTAAATCTGTCTGACTCCTTACACACCCCATGTCGTTATTTTGCCATCCCGGTGCATACTCTACACATTTAGGTGGTTCGGGTACGGGGCATGGAACGTTACACGCACCGCCCTTTTCAGTAACACATGCACCACTTCCAACAGGGGGTTTATAATCGGGTGCAGTTTTATCTAAGTTAAAAGTCGTGATACCGTCCCCACATTTACCGGTCGTGCCATCTAGAACGGTTTCTATGATTGCACCGTCTTTTATCTCTTTGCGGACACATGCACCTTCTATCCATGTGTCTCCTTCACACGGTTTAGGACACTCGACATTACAATCTCGTTCTTCGGGTTCACACTTTCCATCACCCGTTGCTGGTTTGAAATCTGGGTGTGTCGAGTCAAGAATCCAAATCTCTTTGCCCGGACCACAACTCCCCTCTGTACCATCCATTTGTTTACCATTCAAAGAACAGCTCTGTTGTTTTATCCATTGGGTCCCTTCACAATCTTTTGACTCTACGAATGTGACTCCTTCTGGGACTGTAAATTCACCCTTGGCGATGGCCGTTTTAGTAGCTTCATCGAGAGCGACAGCTAATTTATCTTCGTCGCCTGTGTCTGCAGTTATCTGCATACCCAAAAATCCGAGACCGATCAATATAACGAGAATGATTACCAGTCTCATCACCGACATGGCATCTCTTTATATTGAATGAGAAATTATTTAAGTATCAGAAAGAGTAATATGAGTACAAAAATTGCTATACCCACGTATGTATACATTTTATTCTGTTTTTCAGCTTGTTCGCGTACGAGTTTTCTCTCTTCTAATTCCACCTTTTTCACTTCTAGTCGGTCCGCGCGTTCACCAGCTAGACGCGCGATATCCTCTTTTTCATCTTCGTCAAATTCAAGTTCCCAGGGGTCGGTACCGATGAAGTTTTCATTAATCTTACATTCGTTAAACACTTCTGTGTCTACTGCGGTATCTATTTCCGTGTTTTGAACACATATATCTAAACTAAACCCACATGGAGATGTCTTTCTTAAATCATCCATGATAGGTGGTTTATATTTATTAGCACCTACACACACTCTACCTGGACAATACAAACGTTGCATAAGTTCTAAGCGCGCGACTGCCTTATGCGGTCCCTGTGTTTCTGGTATGTTAGACAATGTATCGTCTACGTAATCCATGGATTCTTTACACCCGGGGATATTGCGCTCATTTTCACAGTCTCGCATAATGACATTGTAACATGAGCATCTTTCGTCATTCTTGTTTGCATCCTGTGCACAGAATGCTTCGTCGACCAACTCCGACATCTTATAAGTACTAAACATTTAAAATTGCCAGCACTAACAATATAGCCACTGCGGCGAGTATCAGAATTAAACGGTTTCTATTTTCTTTCTTTTCTTGTTGTGCTTGTCTCACGTCTTCTATAGCATCTAGGCGAGCCAATTGTCCTGCATCAGCGGAAGCTTGTCGTTCGGCTTCTTTTTCGCGTTCATCAGCTCTAATTTCAAGTTGTAGTTTCTTGTTTTTTGCGGCTATGAGTGCCGCATTTTCTCCAGTTCTGAGACCTAGAATCGCCTGAACACTTGCATCTTGTGCATATACCGAATCAAGATCTTGGAACGCAACTTCATTTATCGAACAGTCTCTAAAATATTTAGTATCTATACTTTCACCGACGTTCACATCAGAAGCACATATATTCAGTTGAAAGTCGCATCTACCCACATCGATGAGATCATAATATTCAGGGGGTAAATATTTATCATCACTGCATGCTCGGTTACCACAGTGATACCTTGATTGTATTTCTCTCACGGCGATATCTTTCTGTCCTTTAAATTCTTCTTTATCTGGAATTGCATCAACAAGAGAGTCCCTCCATGCATTACTCTCTTTGCATCCTGGTATGTCTGGGTTAGCGTCACAATCTCGGTTAATGATATTATAACACGAACACCGTGTGTCATTTGGATTGGCACTGCATATCTCTTCTGACATCTTACATATATATGATATTTTTTTGTGAGTATATTTTAAGAATGCCACGGACTTTGTTAGAAAAGGCAATAGATGGTAAAATACCAGTATACTTTGTACTCGCACACGGCAAAGACTATTCTCCTTCGCAATCTATAAGGAGTGTACCCACTGGTAAAAATCTAATACTCCCAGTAGACTTGGGTGAGACACTAACATACGCTGGTGCAGAAGCCCTCGCACGTAAATTAGGTGATAAGTCAAGCATAAAACAACTTCTTTCTAATTTACCTAAAAAATTTACACTTCTCAAAGAAACAGAACAATTCCCGGATACAATTCTGGCATTTCACGATAGATATTTTTGGACCGGTATATATGAATTACCACAACCTGCACTCAAGAAGGGATTGAGAAAAGAAACTCATAATATGATGAATATAAACACACCCACTACACCACCAAAAAAGCGCGTATCTACATTTTTAAATGAAAATCCAAATGAAGAAGCTATTTACATCGTAGCATCATGTAGAGGTGTCAAAAACGTACCATCAGACGAAGTATCAGGTTCTGCAACTAAATACGCGGCTAGAACGAGTACACAATTAAAAACGCTCGAACAAAGAAAAAAAGAAGCGATGCGAAAATCAAAAAAACGCCCGGCATCGTTGAGTAAATCTGTAGACAAAAAGAAACAAAAAACAGAACCAAGTAAAAAAAGGAAGAGGTCACCAGATAAAACATCACGAAAAAAGGCAAAACTGTCTCCAGTAAAATCACTTACACAAAAGATATCAAAATTACAAATCTAAATAAAACCGTCACCTATCAACTCCATTTCACCACTAAGTTCACGAGCTCTTGTGTTTAGGTCACGTATAATAAATTCATTAAATTTATTTTCCGTAGATACATACCCTGGACACAAGTCTTCGATTTCACTCCATGCGTTGGTATATGTATTAAAACACTCTATGGTATTTTCGGGGAGATTCAATTCATTTATTTTACAAAAGTGGTCAATCACTTGAGTTTGCACCTTTTTTGTGATGCGCCTGATTGGTGCAGATTCCTTTATGATTTTATTAATCATGTCTAGTTCTGCTCTCTTAAGACGTACATCTATGGTTCTCATGCGATGTTCGTAATGCTCATAAAAATAACGCAATTCATCTTCACCAAGTTCTACATCTTCTAAAGATATACCTTCTTCGAATACACTTCCCGCTATTCTCGGTGGTTCGGGTGTATAACCCCTATAAATGTCACGCATAGTGTTACATAACTCAAGATAATCACCTTCTGGCAATTTATCAGAGTTCTTGTCTATGAGACGCATGACTGTTTTCAGTTCATCATTCATACTTACGTATATGTAGCGTTATTTCTTTAGTCCACTGTAACTGGTGGTACATTTTCTATCAGTTCAAGTTCATATACATTTTCTTTTTGAGAAGGACGAACTATTACTATTCTACACGTTTTCACGCCCATCATCATAACATCATTTGATTGTGGTGATGGAGGTGGAAGTATTATTGGTTTACACAATAAAGAGTACATTTACTTCTTCACAGACTTTTTCTTTGCAGTTCTGGGACGCGTCTTTGGTGTCATTGAATTTATACTCTTCATGATAAAGTCGAGTTCTTTTTTCACAGATTTAATTTCCTTGTTGAATTGCTTCATAAGTTTTTCATTTATGAATTGATTTTTAAGGGTCATTTATTATAGATACATAAAAAAATAAATAGACACATCCATAAGATGCTGCTCAAAGACTTAAAGCACCATTACAAAACCATACGAGAGGAAGTAAAAAATCTACCCAATACATTCATATCAGAAAAACCAAGAAAAGAGGGTGAATGGGTTGGGTCAGAACATCTCAAGGATGTTGTGACTATGTATGCTTCTGGTAAACACGGGTGGCTTAAGGGTGGTCAAGATCACGTGGCCGAGGAATGGATAAGTTGGCCACTCGTGTGGGATGGACACCCAGTGATTGGAAACTGCGAGATGTGCCCCAAAACACATGCACTCCTGTCTTCTATCAAAGGCATTAAAGTTGCTGGATTTTCACTCATGAAAGGTGGCGTAAAACTTAAATTACATACAGATGACGTTGGGCCTAACTATAAATTTACATATCATCTAGGTCTAATTGTACCATATGGGTACTGTATTCTACACCACTCAAAGAGTGGGGACGTCATAGAAGAAAATGGGAAACATATTGTTCTAGACGCGAGGCAACCACATTGGGCAGAAAATCTGTCAGATGAGGATAGAATTATTTTGTACATGGAAATTAATTAGTATTTATGCGTATTTCATACGCATTTCATTGATGTATTCTACAAAACGGTCATCTCCCTTATACATATACTCTTCGTACTTTTTAGACTCAGATATATGATAATCCATCTTTTTAGTTAGCCGAATGATTCTTTTTCGTATATACCAAAATTTTATACGTTCACGTAGTGACATTTTAATTCGAATATATTGAGGTAGATTCATCTTACTAACATCGTAGCTAATTTTTCTAAGCTCTAACACCTCTTCTGTGAATATCCATCAAAAGATTGCACAATTCTAAGTATTTTCCTTCTGGAATATCACAATCTTCAATGACCGCCAACGCCTTCTGAAGGTTAGTGACTCTATCGACGGTATTTTCGATTGGATTCACTGTTTCATTGGCCACTCTTTGTCGAGACATGACGTATGCAATCATTTCCTTGCGAATGGCAGTGGTCTTGCCTCGCGTAGTTCGCATTTGGTGCATCATTTCTGGTGGATATCCATCAATGCATGCATCCAACACTTTCAACATGTCTAAACGGCTTCTAGCGATGGTACTTAATTTCATTTCATTTTCGATACCCATCAAGCCACACGGTGAATGCCTCCATTCCGTAATCACTCGACGAAGTACTCCTATATCACCGGTATCAATCGCATCATCGAAATCAGTCGGAGACCAGTCCTCGGATCTAAACGAGAACATATGGTACATTTTAGAAATCTTTTGTGTGTCTTTTGACACAATGGCCTCACGAATAGCAAGATTCATTTCATCATTCGAAGCAAAAGCATCATTGAAAGCATTCACGCCGTGAAAGTCGATGCAATCATTTAACATACTACCATCAAAGTGTATGATACACGCATAGATGGAAGCACGAATATATCCTGTTTGTAATTCGCGGGTTGGCATTTTAATATCGAGCATCGAAACGAATTCCGCGCTCCAATTATTTTCAGCACAGCCGTATAATAGGTCCTCGCTAAAGCATGGAGGGCAGCCAGATAATTTGAAGAAATTGTACATAGTTCGTTGTTTGTGACGAACAGCAGTCTGAATAACTTTATTGGAATTCTTGTATTTGAATGTCTTGACGCATTCAATGTGGCCATTTTTGATGGCAGATGTACAGGTTTTGCAGACAGGGCAACGCATTTTGAAATGATTTTGTGAGCATTCAACTCGACTTAGGTATTAAACCCATGATAGATTTTATCGCACTTCAATATATCGACTTCTTAATGAGGGATCCACAAGCTTCTTTCGTAGCATCAATATATGGTTCTATATTTTCCGTTGTACTGTAAGTTGCTAACGTTATTTCGTGTTCGCGGGCTCGGCACACCGAAGGCATTTTGAAGGTTGACTGTTTTTATTATATGGGAGATATGTTCGTACACGCATTAGGCAAAATAAAAATATATATTTATATTAATAATGAACATTTATCTCGAAGCATTTCTTCGCTCGGTCGCTGTATTCCTCGGTGTATTTTTCACGGTCACATGGGGACGAAAGAGTAAACCCAAATGGGATATAGCACCAATACTAATGGCTGTCATCGGAGCTCTAATCTTGGCGTTTACACAAAAGATTGAAATGTATGTTCCACCACCTATTATTACAAACTACTAAAGTTTACTCAGGTATTTAGATCCAACTTTCTTCATGAATCTATGCTTCTGTTCGCGGCTATCAAATGTAATCTTGAACCCATTCCCAACGTACGGTTTAGGTGGGGGTTTGTAGTAGTCTTCGAGTTCATCATCAGATTCATCAACGATGTAGTCAGGGTCATTAGTTTTAACAGTTCGTTTTCTCATTTTTTCTTAGCATTACTACGCATCAATGTTTTATATACATTTTTCAAGATTTTACCAACACCTTCTGTTATCATCGCATGCGCTAATTGTCGTTTCATCTCAAAATAAAACAAACGAACTAGATGTTGCATCTTAACATTATTAAAGACTTTTATATAGTTTCATTTAATGAAGACTGTTGTAATCGCACTCCCGGGAGATTCATATTCAGGTGCATTTCTTAAAAATTGGACAAATGCATTTATTTATTTGCAACAGAAGGGATACAATCTTATAATGATGAACGAACATAGTAGTTTCGTACCTTTTTCTAGAATGAAAACACTTGGATTAAATCCACTTCGTGGTATAAACCAAACGCCTTTTGGTGGAGACCTCGAATATGATGTATGGGTCACCATAGATAGTGATATATTTTTCTTACCCGAGCAACTCGAAGAACTTATTGAAGACACGGATAAATATCCAGTTGTATCTGGGATTTATAGAATGATAGACATGAAACACTATACAGCTATAAAAACGTGGAACATCGACTATTACAAAAAACACGGGTCATTCAAATTTTTACGTGTAGAAGACATCGAAGGTGCGTCTAAACATATAAAAGTTGCGTACACTGGCATGGGATTCATGGCGGTAAAACGCGAAGTACTCGAAAAAATGAAGTACCCTTATTTTCACCGAGAACTTCACGTGATAGACGACGAGATACGAGACATGTGTTCCGAGGATGTTGCATTTTGCAAAAATGTGAAAGACGCTGGGTACGACGTCATCATAAATACTGGATTACACGTTGGACACGAAAAAATGATGGTGATTTAAAAGCGGATTCTCAGTGGTGGGAGGGGTACATCGTCGACAGAACTCGAAGATGTGTTTGAGGACGCACCGACTAAATTTTCGAGAAATGTTCGACTATTTGATATTGGGGTTGAGACACTTTCAAACCGTTCCATTCTAGAACGGACGAGGTCGCGCTTCATTTGTGTGATCTCTTTTCGAAGTGTCTCATTTTGTTCCATTATGGATAGGTAATCATTTGTTAAATTAAGTATATAGTTGTCTCTCACCGTATCACCGGATGCATAAAGTCGTTTGAGATTATCACAAATTTCTAAATATACACTTTCTGGAATGTCAGTTTTATATTCGTCCACGAGGGACATGATGATTCGAATCGGATCGCTCATTTTTAATGATTACAAATTTATTTTTTATATATCATCTTCATTCTCTAGCATGTACCGCAAGCGGTCTTCTATGCTCATCCCATTTTCCGGAACTACTTCAAAATCGGCGTCTGCGATGGCGGGGTCAAAAATATCACCGTGTCTTTCACACAATTGACATATAGACCCTTCAGCTGGTGGTTCACCAATTGGGTGGTTGTGCATCGGGGTCACTTTCTTTGTCTTTTTGGGAGCTTTTTTAAGTTTAGGATTCTTTTTTGGTGATGACGATTCGGTACTCGTCGATGGCCGAGGTTTGTCGTGCTTTTCACACACAGACTTCCCTTCTTTTGCTCTGCATTTACATCTATTCCCACTTGACGCGGCAATTGCACTACATTGTACTCTGACAGTTTGTTGTCTGGTTACACCGGTGCGCTGCCTTGGTTTCATTTCTTCTCGGATAGATTTTACTTCTTCGTGAAGTTGTTTATTCTCCACACGAAGTGTTTTCACTTCATCGATGAGAGATTTGACGAGGTCGGTGAGGTGTGCGATGTCGGCCATTTTTATAGTTAATATTTCTAGTAGACTTTCTCGACTTAGGAATTTTTTTCTTATGTATTTTTAAATGATCGCGCGTCCATTTACGAGTGTGCTAGTTGAGGCTATTCTAATTGGAATTCTTACATTAGTCATATACACGGGTGTTACTAAATTTGTGAAGGATTCGCGAGCGCTCATCCTCACGGGAGCACTCGTCCATCTATTTTTCGAATATTCGCCTATGGGAAATTTGAATGAAAGATATTGTAAATATTTATTAAAAGCTTGATTTAAGTTCTAATAGAGCTTCCGACGCTAAACCTTCATCTACATGTGCCTTACAACAGCCATATCTAGATGATTTATACCAACACCCAGGGTATTCACATTTAGGTCTCGTCTTCACTGAGGAGGATGAGCTTTCTTCTTTTTCTAGATGGCTCGTCTTCGTCTTGTTTGATTTCGCCATCTTCGGACTCGGACTCAGACTCAGTCTCAGTCTCAAACTCAGTCTCAGACTCAGTGTCTGACTCAGACTCGGTGTCATATTCTTTCTCACTTGGGTAGTAAACTTTCGGTAAATCTTCTTCGAGTGCGTCCCAGTTTACCCATCCCTCGAGTTGATTATGTTTAATAAATTCCTTCAATTCAGGCTTATCTCTGATACCCCAGGTATTTGACGCGATATCAGACCAATATGCAAGGGATCCATTGTCGATTTCCGCCGGATACAAATAAACTTCATCATCGATGGCCATTTTATTTTTAATTGTTTCACAGTAAATGTCATACATATGCTCCAACAAACCTTCATTACACACGGAACCATCGCTATTAAAATTTTCATGACCAAATGTTAAAAAATGCACTTGTCCGTATTCGGCATTTAGTTTTTCACAAGCGACACCAATGTAACACAGGTAATCTTTACTGTTTTCCGGGATAAGTTTCAATGGGAAATTCTCGGCTCGGAGAGCCCACACTTCGGTATCAAAACCCGTCATCCTCGTCATAAGGTCATCCAAATGGGTCAACCTACGAAGGGATGTACAGTGCTTTACGAGTTCAGTATTGAGGCTCATTTTCTATATCATTTAGGTTTGATTTTTTTAAGTGTATTATTAAAAGTCGACTCTAGGCGCGAGACGTTTGCCGAATGCTTTAATCTTAAATATTCGTTCTCTCTTTTTAAAATTTTCACACCTTTGCGAAATTTCATGAAGTCTAACCTGTGCTTCGAGAACTTTGTCACTTGAGTGGTATTCTTCGTGCTTTACAGTAGGTTCCCATAAATCAAATTTAGAGTAAAACCGCTCCTTTTCTGTATTCCTCGATTCAATTTCTTTGTATCGCTCGATTTCACTACAACACGAAATATATTGCTCCATGTAATCACGTGACTGTTCGTTTTTGAGTTCATCCATTTTTGCTCGAATTATGTCGATGGCGGGATCATACAAACTTGATTTTTGTTCTCCAAAAATTTGATTCACGCGGAGAGTTCGAAGAATCACATTTAAATCACTCAGTGCCATGTCGTAAATACGATTTTCTTGGTGCGCGCGGGCACGAATGGTGCGAATTAATTTCGATGAGGTTTTTCCATATCGTGATTTGGACGTCTGTACAGAGAGTGTTCGTGGCTTGGCAGAAAGCGAGGCGGAAATCGCTGGTCGTGCAACCATTTTGCATTATACACGCACGATTCCTTTATAAGATTTGGGAAGTTGAAGAATCACTTCTTCACCCACTTCGTTAAAAGCGATGACTATTTCGTAGTCACCGTTATCAATTTTACATTTTGTGTCTTCTTTCACAGACTTAGGTGCAAAAAAATCAAAAAACCGAGTGTAAAAACTCATTCTTCTTTCTTTTTACTAAGATGTTCTTCTTCGAGTTTCTTTTTTTCAGACCGAATCGTTTTCAAAAATCGGTGGGGGTATTCGGTAAATTTAGACCAACTAAAATCGTCAATTGAATATTCAATATATTCTGGTACGTGCGCGATAAACACAATAGATGCCTTTATGAATTTATAAACACACGTAGTAGTTATAGCGTAGCAGAATGCACGTGGGTAAAGCCACCACATATATGTGTTTATATGTTACTTTTTTTATCTAACTTAACTACAAGATGAACCTACATGAAGTTCCAAAGAAAGTTCAGTACGTAACCGTGGACTCAGAATTTGTGAGTGGTTCTAATAACACGTTTACGATCGATTTTTCACTCGATTCAAATGTGCATATGGAAGAGATGACAAAAGTCATAGGCTTCAAAGTTGTGGATTTCTATGTTACTCAAGTCGGTGAAAGCGATGGCACCGGAACGACAAATGTTTCTAAATATATAGATGTGGTGTGCGAAGACATACCAAAACGTGCACAAATACTGGACGAAAGAAATGGTGAAATACTCGCGAGAATACCACTCGAAAGAAGCTTTTCTGGAAGTAACACGTTTATCATGAGAGACAAACAATGGAGATCATTTCACAGAGAAACTGCATTATTTAATCCAATATCTATACAAAAGACGCATTTTAAACTTTATGAATCACAGGGTGATGGCGACTACGAATTATTAAAACCGAATGTATCGTTCTACATGATAATAGAGATAACCACTATAGACGTAAAGGAAAAGCCCCGAAATAAAGAGGTTCAAATTTTAGAAGCACTCGATCGGTTGATGTCTAAAATAGACAATCTCAATCATAACGTAAAAAAATTACCGGATGCCGACCAGTTAGAGAAAGCTAGAAAGGAAACAAAAAAATACCCATTTAGCTATCTTGTTATAATGATAGTCCTAATATTAGGAGGTGTCTACTATATCATGCCTAAGCAGACGTCGATTCCTCCACCTTCTTTTTAACTCGGCGAACCACCTTCTTAACAACCTTTGGTTTTTCTGGTTCTGGTGCCGGGGCTGGAGCGACTGGCTCCGGTACTGGAGCTGGAGCTGGAGCTGGAGCCACGGGTTCTGGCACGGGGGCTGGCTTGGTGGCTCCATCAATTTCGTCAACCAAACGCAACAAGATGTCATAGACATGTTTCTTGTTGATGCGAAGAGACTTCATTTCATCACGGATTTCTTGCCTGATAGATTCCATTGTAATATACATAAAGGAAATATTATCTTTAAATGTAATGCTCGTCATAGGACCAAGTCTTCTGAGTGGAATCGGACAACACGCTAAAAAGTATACCGAACTTTTCCCCGATTGGGAATATACTGAAATTCAAAATGACATACCTGTATGTGAAAGAGCGTTCATATTTGCTTTACCTATTAATTACTGGTTTCAAAAAATACCAGAGCTCAAGAAAAAGGTCAAATACTTACACTGTATGACTGTATGTGAAACCGAAACCGTACATGAAGACTATGGTAAATTGTTTTCGTTTTTTGACCGAATTGCAGTTCCGAGTGAGTTTTGCAAAAAAGTGTTCTCGAGACAATTTCCAGATACCAAATTTTATGTCGTTAGAGCACATATACCCACCGAAGACAAATACACCTTTTATCACATTGGAAACGTCGCTGACCAACGAAAGAATTTTAGAGATATTCTCGAAGCGTTCGTGCGCCTCAATAAGCCCGACACAAAGCTTATAGTGAAAGCCACGTGTAATCAACCCATCAAAATTAACTTACCAAATGTAGAAGTCGTAAATGGTCTGATATCTGATGAAGACCTGGATAAAATACATAGATTATCAGATTGTTACGTGAGCTTTTCTAGTTCAGAAGGCGTTGGTATGGGTGCTGTTGAGGCCGCCATCCGAGATAAACCTGTCATTATTACAAATTATGGAGGTGCACCCGAATATGTAAAAACACCGTATACGATTGATTGTGAACTTCAAGAGTTGCAGAATGATGACTTCTTGTTTAAGAAAGGTATGCAGTGGGGCAAACCAAACAAAGAACAACTCTTGGAATTCATGAATGATGCGTATGAAAAACGATTGAGATACATGGATCACTCACACACGAAATGGGTGGTTGGAAAAGAACACGTATCACAACAATTCATCGATGATGTAATTGGTAATGAAAACGATGAGCCCGGTGAGAATAGCACCTGAAGCAATGGCACCCTTTTGAGCGATAAGCATGGAGACGATATCATCAATGAAACCAATGTTTGTGGGTTTCTTTACATTTTCGGGGACAATTTTTGCGATAGCTACATAGAGGGCCATGGCGATTATAACTGGTCTTAATGTTTCTTGGTCTAACATTTACAATACACTAATATTTTGATTTTGGCTGATGTTTCTTACAGAATCCACCACACGTAGCTCTAAATCCACACGACTTGCCAGCCAATGTCACTGCCTGACAAGTGTGCACCACGCGCCTTTTTTCTACTATCTGCTCTGGAGCTTTATCTAAAAAGTGAATGACCTTACCATCCCTTTCTTTTCGAAGTTGTGTGTATTTTTGTTTCATCTTCCACGTTGCATGTGCGAGTTTCTTGCATCTATCGGTGGGTGATTCCACTCGGTACATACGCATGGCGTCGGCGAGACACTGTTCGTAGGACATCTTTAGAATGTTGTAATTACAAGGGTAAGAATAGGTGACTTAGGATATAGAACTGCACAATTTTTCAGAAACAAATGAAATTACTGGAACAGATACTGCATTACCAGGTAATAACTCTATGAAACGCTTTTTAATTTTGATTACACTATAGATGTATCTCTTATTATGTGAAACCACATTGGAAATGAATGCCTAACACTACCACGTATTTCAGTTATACCATGCACGTAATCTATATTAGATGGGAATAAAACGAGTTTTCCCTTTTCTGGTTCAATACTCACAAGTAATTCCGGAAAAAATATTTTACCACCCTCAAAATCATCATTAAGATACAATATAGCAGTATAGTCTCTAATTTCGGTACCTGGGTGAAAGTGAGGATTTCCGGTAAAAAGATTCACTGTATCACAATGTGGTAGCATACGTTGTCCGGGATACCACGAGACTACGTCAGTATAAGTCAACCCAACTTTATGACCAAATGCTTCGAATGCTTTATTTTTAATTCTATCTATAATATCCGTTAATACATCACGTGATGGAAATGATTCTACATATCTACTTCTACCTGCATAAAATGGAAATACTTTATCCGCTGGTATAGTTGGTGTAGATGGTATCTCACCGACAATTTTGTCACACGTGGTATCACGAACAAAATTGGGTATTTCGTATATATCCATTATATAATTAGTTATATAAATTTATATTGTCATTTGCATACGGGTGTGTAATCAAAGACACCGTTTTCTTACATGTCAATTACAATCAAAATATTTATACCATTTCTAATGATTTTTAAGGCTGATATACAGCTCGGTGTTGTCGCGAAGACACAGTGTGATCTCGCAACCTAATTTAAATAGGCGTTTGGACCACTCTCTACCATCGAGGGCTCGGAGTACATCGTCCATAACCTCATTTGCGCTTGAATTACGAATATGGAGTGTTATACGTTCTCCGTCCGCATACTTGTAGCTAGATCGACACATCCACCCAACGAAATTAGTGTACCTCTTGAACGAGCTTTTTCTACCTGGCTGATCGGTGATCGATGAGAAACATTTCAACAAGTCTTCAGTTTCAATGCCCATATATATCAACTGTCGCAAACGCTGGAAACTTGGTGACGTCACTTCCTCCATAACAGAACCATAATTAGAGAGAAGTTTGAAGTGCTTGATCTTCGCACCAGTGTAGTCGAATGCCCTAAGGGTCGTAGCGTCGACAGACGCGGAAGCTTCCATTATCTTAATCGAACGTTTCTTAAATAATTAAAAGTGAAATTCGACTTAGGTACTAAACTCAAGTCAAAAACAAAGACCCCTACCTTTGTTTTTAAAAAACAGCTTAAGTGGAAGCCTCGTTTATTAAAAATCAAGTAAAAAATGAGTGAAAGCATTCAAAAGCTTACCCACGTGGAGCACATCTTGAAGAGACCCGACTCGTATGTTGGTCCTGTTGCTCGCGTTGGTGAACAGTATTGGGTCAAGGAAGGTGATGGTTTCGAAAAGAAAACCCTCATCTATGCACCCGCGCTTCTTAAGATTTTTGACGAAATTCTTGTCAATGCTATCGATCGTAATTCACTCTATCCAAAACAGGTAACGTCCATCTCCGTCAACATCGACCGAGAGAAAGGTGAAATCAGTGTCGAGAACAACGGGCCTCTCGGAGGCATCGCGGTCAAGGAACACGAAAAAGAGAAGATTTGGAATCCCGAACTCACGTTCGGACACCTTCTCACGAGTACCAACTACGATGATTCGCAACAGCGTGTCGTCGGTGGAAGAAATGGATACGGCGCAAAACTCACGAACGTGTACTCGAGTAAATTCTCCATCAAAATCAAGGATTCCGAAAACAAGACGACGTACACACAAGAGTGGACAGATAACATGAAGACATGTGGAAAGCCGAAGATGCGTAGTTA
>Ga0222718_10001348_pt1 | contig 23764 bp, 19 predicted proteins | sample C33_27DmetaG_FD_165045 | JGI IMG/M metagenome (GOLD analysis project Ga0222718, IMG submission 165045) | Estuarine water microbial communities from San Francisco Bay, California, United States - C33_27D | ecosystem: Environmental > Aquatic > Marine > Unclassified | place: USA: California...
CGGCGCACGCAACCGCCGAACTACTCGACAGTGAACACCCCCGAGACGTGCTGGAGGCCCTGGTGGCCAACGGCGGTCTCGCGACCACAGGAGAACCCCAGTGACCGACACGATCATCTCCAGCGCCACAAAGGAGGTGGCGATCGGATTCGGTCGTCCCTTCGTCATGATCGGCGAACGCATCAACCCCACCGGCCGGAAATTGCTCGCCGAAGAGATGAAGAACGGCGACTTCAGCCGGGTCGTGTCTGATGCGATCGCCCAGGTCGAGGCGGGCGCCCAGATGCTCGATGTGAACGCCGGCATCCCACTGGCCGACGAGCCGGCGCTGCTCGTCCGGGCCATCAAAGAAGTCCAGGCTGTCACCGATGTACCGATCGCGATCGACTCGTCGATCGTCGAGGCCCTGGAAGCGGCCATCGAAATCTACGAAGGCAAGCCGCTGATCAACTCCGTCACCGGTGAAGAGGAGGTCCTCGAGCGAGTCCTGCCGTTCGTGGCCAAACATGGCGCTGCCGTGGTTGCGATCTCCAATGACGAGACCGGCATCTCCGAAGACCCCGACGTGCGCTTCAAGGTCGCCAAGAAGATCGTCGACCGCGCCGGCGACTACGGCATCCCGGCCGCCGACGTCATCGTCGACCCACTCGTCATGCCGATTGGTGCGATGGGAACCGCCGGCCGCCAAGTTTTCGAACTCGTGGGCAGGCTTCGCAGCGAACTCAAGGTCAACACCACCTGCGGTGCCTCGAACGTGTCGTTTGGTCTTCCCAACCGTCACCATGTGACCGGCACCTTCCTGGCCATGGCGATCGGCGCCGGGATGACCTCTGCGATCATGAACCCATTGCATGGTGAGGTGAAGACGGCGATCATGGCCGCCGACGTGCTCAACGGTCAGGACGTGAACTGTGCGGCCTGGATCCAAGCCAACCGCGAGCCCAGCGAGGGCGGTGCCGGAGCCGGCCGCCGGCGAGGCGGCCGTCGTCGCACCGCTGCGAGCTGAGTCGGGGCTGGGTCCTGCGATGACCGACTTGGCCGGTAAGACCGAAGCGCGCAGCGACGAACGGGTTACCGTGGTCTTTACTCCGTCGGGGGTGCAGGCCGAGGCCGAACGCGGCACCTCGCTGCTCGACGTCGCTCGATCGGTCGGGGTCGATATCGACTCCACCTGTGGGGGACGCGGGCTCTGCGGCCGGTGCCAGGTCACACCGTCGACCGGGGAGTTCGCCAAGTGGAGTATCGCGTCAGACGAGTCGGCCGTCTCGTCATGGACCACGAGTGAGTCCAGCTACAAGGGTCGCCGCAGGATCGAGCCCGGTTCTCGCCTTGGCTGTCAGGCCAAAGTGCTCGCTGATGTCGTCGTGGATGTTCCCCCAGCGAGCCAAGTCCACCGTCCGGTGGTTCGCAAGAAGATCGACCTTCCCGGCCTCACCCTCGATCCGCTCATCACCGCACGTTACGTCGAGCTCCCCGAGCTCGAACTCGGCGACGAACGAGCCGACGATGAGATCCTCCGTGAGGCCCTCGCCACTGACTGGGGTATCGACCACACCACCGTCGAAGGTCGGGTTCTCCCCTCGCTGCATCCGGCGATCGTGGAAGGTGATCGAGCAATCACCGCAATCGTGCATCGCGACGGCACGGTGCTCGCAGTTCGTCCCGGCTTCGACGAGGCCGTCTACGGCGTTGCCGTCGATATCGGCTCGACGACGATCGCGGGCTACCTCGTCGACCTTGCGTCCGGTGACGTAGTCGCCAATGCCGGGGCCATGAACCCCCAGATCCGTTTCGGTGAGGACCTCATGAGTCGCGTCAGCTACGTGATGATGAACCCCGGCGGTGACAAAGAACTGACGTCAGCGGTCCGGGGGGCACTCGACCAGCTCGTCACCGACCTCGCCGGTGCTCTCGACACCGAACTCGGCGAGGTGGCGGTCCGGGCCCGCATCCATGACATCGTGATGGTGGGAAACCCGGTGATGCACCACCTCCTACTCGGGATCGATCCGACACCCCTCGGCGCAGCGCCGTTCACCCTCACCATCGGCGCGCCGGTCGACCTGCGGGCGACCGACCTCGATCTCAACCTGCCGTTCGCTCGCGCCCACATCGGGCCGTGTATCGCCGGTCACGTGGGTGCCGACGCTGCTGCGGCGTTGCTCAACGAGCGCACCCACGACACGGTCGAACCTCAACTGATGGTCGACGTCGGGACCAACGCCGAAATCGTGCTCGGCACCGCCGGCCGCTCGTACGCCGCATCCTCCCCCACGGGACCGGCGTTCGAAGGTGCCCAGATCTCGTCGGGCATGCGAGCGACCGCCGGCGCAATCGAACGCATTCGGATCGACCGTGAGACCTTCGAACCCCGCTTCAAGGTGATCGGCGCCGACGCATGGAGCGACGAGCCCGAGTTTGCCGAGCAGACTGCCAAGCTCGACATCGCCGGTCTGTGTGGTTCGGCGATCATCGAAGTGATCGGCGAGCTCTATCTGGCCGGTGTCTGCGACCACAAGGGCGTGATCCAGGACCTCACTGCGAAGACCGACCGCGTCGTCCCCGACGAGCGCACCTTCACCTATGTGATCCGTTCCGAGGTCACCGACGACGACGGCACGACCCACCCACAGTTGGCCATCACACAGAACGACGTACGCCAGATCCAACTCGCCAGTTCCGCCCTGCGGGCCGGGATCGACCTGTTGATGGAGCACGCTGGCATCACCGAGTGCCACGACGTGCGCCTGGCAGGGGCATTCGGCGCTCACATCGATCCCGTGTACGCCCTGGTACTCGGCCTCGTCCCCGACTGCCCCGTCGAGAGCGTGAAGGCGGTCGGCAATTCCGCCGGGGCCGGCACGGTTCGCATGTTGGTGAGTAGCCAACAGCGCGAGGAGGTCGCGGCCGCCGTGCGCAACGTCGAGAAGATCGAAACAGCCACCGAACCTCGCTTTCAGGAGTTGTTCGTGGCAGCCATGGCGTTCCCACACGCCACCGCACCGAGTCCACACCTCGCCGAGGTCGTGACGCTCCCCGAACGCATCCAACCCGAGGGAGGCGACGGCCGCGGCCGCCGCCGTCGCCGGGCGAGCGGCGAAAGGTAGATCCATGAACGAAGAGACCAACCCCGAAACCGGAGCGAGCCGTCGAAGCGGGCGCCGCAGCGGCGGTCGAGCCGGCCGACAGGCCGCTCGATCCTCGGCGATCACCACCAGGCCGTATCTGGAACGCGCGATGCCACCGGTCGAGATGCTGTCCGACGACGGACTCGCAGCGATCGAGGAAAACGCAGAGGAGATCCTCGCAACCGTAGGTGTGGCGTTCCAGGACTTCCCCGAGGCGCTGGAGCTCTGGCGGGAGACGGGAGCCACCGTCGACGGCGAGATGGTCTACTTCCCGAAGGGTCTCTGTCGCGAGATCGTTCAAAACAACGCACCGAAATCCTTCATCCAGCACGCCCGCAACCCCGAGCGGTCGGTGAAGATCGGTGAGAACTGCACGGTCTTCGCGCCGAACTACGGCTCACCGTTCGTTATGGACCTCGACAACGGTCGCCGATACGGCACGATCGAGGACTTCCAGAACATCGTCAAGCTCGTCTACGACCTCCCTCACCTCCATCACAGCGGCGGCACCGTATGCGAACCCGTCGACGTACCGGTGAACAAACGGCACCTCGACATGGTCTACGCACACATCAAGCACAGCGACAAGCCCTACATGGGATCGGTCACGGCTGCGGAGCGCGCGGCTGATTCCATCGAATTGAGCCGAATCGCGTTCGGTGGCGATCTGCAGGACCGCACCGTCATGACATCACTCATCAACGCGTCGTCACCCCTGCGCTGGGACGCCACCATGCTCGGCGCAGCAACCGAGTACGCCCGCGCCAACCAGGCCTGCATCATGTCGCCGTTCATCCTCGCCGGGGCCATGTCGCCGGTCACTATCGCCGGCCTCGCCGCTCAGTCACTGGCCGAGGCCCTGTCGGGCATGGCGTACAACCAACTCGTCCGCCCAGGCGCCCCGGTGATCTTTGGCACGTTCGCATCATCGATGTCAATGGCCACCGGTGCGCCAACCTTCGGAACGCCCGAGGCCGGCCAGGCGATCTCGGTGATGGCCTCGCTCGCCCGCCGTGTCGGCGTGCCATTCCGATCCGGTGGACAGTTCACAGCTTCGAAGTACCCCGACGCTCAGGCCGCCTACGAGTCGGCCTCGACGCTCCTGCCGACCATGCTGTCGGGAGTGAACTTCGTGCTTCACGCCGCAGGGTGGCAAGAAGGCGGCCTCGCCCTCGGCTTCGAGAAACTCATTCTCGATGCCGACCAGCTCGGCTTCATGGAGGTGTACGCCCGCGGGATCGACGTGAGCGAAAACGGTCAGGCGATGGACGCGTTCCGAACCAACCCACACGGCGAACACTTCCTGGGCAATGCCCATACCCTGGCCAACTTCGAGACGGCATTCGCTCGTTCATCGGAAGCCGACAACAACAGCTTCGAACAATGGATCGACGAGGGCTCGCTCACGGCAGCCCAACGAGCGAACAAGACGTGGAAACGGATGCTCGCCGAGTACGAAGGCCCCGGGCTCGACGACGCAATCGACGCCGAACTCCTCGACTACATCGGACGCCGCAAGGCATCGATGCCCGACGCGACCTACTAGGAGCGAGCCGTGTCCGAAACCATCGGTTTCATCGGTCTCGGCAACATGGGGCTCCCCATGTGCCTCAACCTGGTGGAGGCCGGGTTCGACGTCGTGGCCTTCGACCTGCGACCCGAACCGGTCGAGGAAGTGGTTGGCTTCGGAGGGCGGAGCGCAGTCGACGCCGCCACGGTGGCCACCGAAGCCGACGTCCTACTCACCTCGCTCCCCCGCCCCGACCATGTTGAGCGCGTGATGCGGGCCGAGGGCGCGCTCGCTGCGTTGCGCAGCGGTTCGGTGTGGGCCGACCTCACGACAAACCGTCGCGAGTTCATTCAGGAGCTCGCCGAGGAGGCCCCTGACGGGGTGAGCGTCATGGACTCACCGGTCACCGGTGCAGTCGACGGGGCTCGCAACAAGCGCCTGACCCTCTTCGCTGGTGGGGCCGAGGCCGACCTCGATCGGGTCGTCCCCGTGCTCGAGAACCTCGGTCGAGTGATCCGTTGCGGACCCCTCGGCACCGGCAACGTGGTGAAGCTCGTGACCAATCAGCTCTGGTTCATCCACGCAGCATCGATCGGCGAGGGCTTTGCGCTCGGCATGGCCAACGGTGTCGAGTTGCCGGTGCTCTACGACGCCATCTGCGATTCGGTCGGTGATTCGTTTGTCGCAAGGCACGACGGGCCATCGATCTTCGCTGGCCACTACGATCCGAGCTTCACCCTCGACCTCTGCCTGAAGGACCTCGGCCTTGTCCGCGAACTCGAGGGTTCACTCGACGCACCGCTTGTCATGACGGCTGCCGCTCACAACGTGTTCGAAGACGCGGCCGAGCGATACGGGCGCGATGTCGGCGAACTCCACGTTGCGAAGCGCATCGAGGACGACAACCAGCTGTCGTTCAGGATGGAAGGCGACTGGATCGCCCCGTGGGACGTCACCGACCACTGATGGCCCGGTTGTGTCCCGCTCGCAGGGTCTTCTGCCTCACCCTCGGACCCGGAGCGAACATGGCAACGTCCGTCTGATCGCTCTCAGTCGACGATGCGCTTGCGTTGGCCCCGCATGAGGGTGATGGCGGTGGCCGAAGCCCGGGCTGGGAAGGCGACGTACTCCCGCTGACTCTCGGGGGCGTCGGTCACGACGATCCGGTAGGCGAGATAGCCCACGATGACCCCGAAACAGACAGCCATCGTCCAAAAGTAGGCGACGGGCGATAGCACGCCGATCACGACGCTGGCCGAGACTGGGCCGAGGAGGGCACCGACACCGTTCACGCGCACCAACACAGCCGATCCAGCCGTGAGCTTCTCGTTCGACAACCAGTCAGCGGTGTACGCGATGGTCAACGAGTAGATCGGGAAGCCCACCGCCCCGAGCAGCGCCATGAGACCGACCGATGCCCAACTTCCCTCGGTCACACCTGCGAGGACAACGCACACCACGAGCGCGATCCCGGCGATGATGAGGATCACGCTCCGACGAGAAACACGATCAGAGATGAATCCGACCGGCCACTGCAACAGCATCGAGCCGAAAAGTGGGGCGGCGAGGAAGACCGCGAGCCTGGACTCGGGCACGTCCACAGCCACTGCGTAGACGGGGCCGAGGCCCATGAGGATGCCGATCGCTGCGCCGTTCCAAAAAGAGCAGAAGATGCCGGTCGGGATGACCGCCGCAAGCTCGCGGAGGCTCATCCGTTCTGCTATCGCCAGGGGTGGGTTACTGGACGCCGAGAGGACGATCGGGATCAGCGATGCCGACACGAGAACCGACGAGAGCAAGAAGAGCTTTACGCCATCCGGATCGGCGACGTCGAGCAAGAACTGCCCGATCGTCATACCGCCCATCGTGACCACCATGTAGATCGACAACAGACGTCCGCGGGTCTGGTTGGTGGCAAGATCGTTCAGCCACGACTCCTCGGTGACGTACAAGCCAGCCATACAGACACCGGTCATGAAGCGCATCAGCCCCCAGGTGATGGGATCGATGAAGAGCGCGTGGATCAGCACTGCGGCCGAGGCCATCGACGCGAGGCCCGCGAACACGCGGATGTGTCCGACCTTGGCAATCAGTGTCTCGGCGATGCGGCTACCGGCCAGAAAACCGCCGAAGTACGCGGCCATCACGAAGCCGGCGATGGTGACCGAGAAGCCCTCTGTCTCGGATCGCACGCCGATGAGTGACCCCTGCAACCCGTTTCCAGCCATGAGGAGCAGAATCCCGAGGAAGAGGGCCCGCGCTGCAGTGACGGGACTGTCGTCGATCCACGGACCACCTTCGATGATCTCCTCGTCGTCGGTGGTTGCCGGCGGCGTCAGATCGCTCACGGCGTGGACCTCCACGAAACAGCCGCACCGGTGAGGCGGCACCGGGGGGAACGGTAGCGGGTGCTTTGGAGAAGCCGCTCGGCTCAGCCCGAGATCCCGAGGCCATCGAGAGCAGCAACAATTGCGTCGCGGGTCGCGTTCGGCGCCTCGATGGTCAGCATGTGGCCGCAGTCGATCATCACGACATCGGCGCCCGCAGTCGTAGCGATGAGATCGGCTGCTCGCTTGTTGGGCGTCATCTTGTCGCGGGTGCCTAAGACATAGGTGACCGGGCACGTGACATCGGAGGCTGCGGCAAGCGAAGCGTCATAGACGTTGCACGCCGCCATGTCGACGCCCAGTGAGTCGGGCCGCGACGTGTCGAGCAGTGCTTGCGATCCCCCGATCTGCCACATCCCGGGCGTGGCGTGGCGCCCGATGTGGGCGCGATCGCCAAACGACCAGGACGACATGAGTCGGCTGGCGTGTGGAACATCCTTGGCGGCCGAGTCCAGCAACTCCGGATGCACCGGCATCGCCGCGGCAGTGCCGACCAGCACGAGCGATGCCACGATCTCAGGGCGCTGCGCAGCCGCCTCGATGGCGATGAACGTCCCCATCGAATGACCGACGATGTGAGCCGGCCCGAACTCGAGTTCGTCGATGACCCGACCGACCCACGCTCCCATCTCGGGAATGGTCTCGATACAGGGGCCATCAGAGCCGCCATGGCCGGGCAGGTCAATCGCCGCCACCCGATACCCGTGGTGAGCAAGGTACCGGGTCTGCAGTTGCCAAACGGTGCGGTTCATACCCGATCCGTGGACGAGCACAACCCCAGGAAGCGCCGGATCATGCTCGCAGCCACCGTTGGCGTAGCGGACCGTCTTGCCGTCAAGGATGAATTCCATCGCTTCCTCGCTCTCTACCGCTGGCTGATCTTCAGCGCAGCGCTGAGATCATCGATGATGTCGCGCACGTCCTCGATGCCGACCGACACCCGGATGAGGTCCTCCCCGATGCCCGCCGCCACCAGATCTTCGGCTGACAACTGCTGATGGGTCGTGCTCGCAGGGTGTAATACGAGCGTCTTCGCGTCGCCGACGTTGGCGAGGTGCGACGCAAGTTTCACGTTCTCGATGAACTTCTTGCCCGCTTCACGACCGCCCTTGATGCCGAAGCTCAGGATGGCGCCGGTGCCGTTCGGGTAGAGCGCCGCCGCGAGTTCTCGATCGGGATGGTCCGATGCCGTCGGATACTTGACCCACTGCACGGCATCGTTGGCCTCGAGCATCTCGGTGACCGCTTGGGCGTTGCTGACATGGCGGGCCATGCGGAGCGGGAGCGTTTCCACGCCTTGCAGCAGCTGGAAGGCATTGGCCGGGCTCATGGATGCGCCGAAGTCGCGCAGACCCTCGGCTCGGGCCCGGGTGATGAACGCGCCGGGACCGAACTCGTCAGCGAACGAGATGCCGTGATAACCGACGTAGGGCTCGGTCATGGTCTCGAACCGGCCGGACGCCTCCCAGTCGAAGCGACCACCATCGATCAACGCCCCTCCCAGCGCGACACCGTGGCCGCCGAGGAACTTGGTGACCGAGTGCATGACGATGTCGGCGCCGTGTTCGATCGGCCGGATGCAGTATGGCGTCGAGAACGTCGAGTCGACCATGAGCGGAAGACCGTTGCGATGAGCAACCTCGGCGACCGCCGAGATGTCAAGTACCTCGACACCGGGGTTGCCCAACGTCTCGGCGAACACGAGCCGAGTGTCATCGGTAATTGCGGCCTCGAATTCGGTCGGATTGCGGGGATCGACGAACGTACAGGTGATCCCGAGGCGAGGAAGCGTGACATTGAGCATCTGGTGGGTACCGCCGTAGATGTTCCGACTCGCAACGATGTGTCCTCCCTGCCCCATGAGCGTGACCACCCCAAGGAAGAAGGCAGCCTGACCGCTCGCAGTGCACACGGCGCCGACGCCACCCTCGAGAGCGGCCAAGCGCTCTTCGAGCACGGCGACCGTCGGGTTCGTGAGGCGGGTGTAGAGATGGCCGGGTATCTCCAGGTTGAAAAGACCCGCGGCGTGGTCGCTGTCGTCGAACACGTACGAAGTCGTGAAGTACAGCGGCACGGCACGAGCCCCGGTGGTCGGATCCGGTTGCTGGCCGGCATGGAGGCTCAGCGTGTCGAATCGCAGGTAATCAGGATCGATCATGACGGCGACCCTACCTGTCGCCTGCGTTGGCAGTAGCGTCGCTCTCCGTGATGCACCGTTCGAACCGGTGGGCGGCTGTGGTCATGGCCGCTGTCCTTCTCGGCACCGCCTGTTCAGGAGGCGAACAGCCGGCGTCGGACTCCCCTGCAACGGATGCGCCTGATGCTGAATCGCCCGACGAGCCCAACATTGTCGACCCGCTACCGCCGTCCGATGACGAACCCGGAATCCGCCATGCCGAGGTCGGTGACGGGGTCGCGATAACGATGGCTCGCTCCGACGATCCTGATGGCCGTTTCCAAGCCGAGGTCACACGGCAACTTCTCGAGCGGCTCGGCTACGCGGTAACCGATCCAGCCGATGTCGAACTGTCACCAGGCGATTTCTACGACGCGCTCGGCCGAGGAGAAGTCGACCTATGGGTCAATGCCCGGTTCCCGGAGCACGATCAGTATCTCGATCTCGTGATCCGGATCGAACCCTTCGTCACTGCCGAATCCGATACAGGTGAGGGCCGCGACGATGAGGTCATCCAGCAGCCCGAGACGACCGGGAGCGCGCTCGAGATCATCGTGCGCGACGAGCTCACCATCGTCGGGTCGATCGTCGCCGATGGCGGCGTTGCCGGCTTCGTCACCAATGCGTCGATCGCCTTCGGTAATCCAGATCTGACCCTCGATGCGATTGTCGAGAACGAGGTGCTCTTCGACCTCTATGACGGCGCCGACCACGTTCTCTCCCCTGCGCTCGCTGCCGGTGACGGAGCAGAACCGGTCGACACCACCGATGGCGTAATCAAGGTCCTCGGCTGCCCCGAGAATGCACTGTGTGCCGATCAGATCGACGAGATGATCCGTTTCGCAGGGTGGCAAGGATTCTTCGAGCAGGTCCATGGCGACCGCGACGTCCTCGCAAAGGAAGCGCTTCGCCGCATTGCCGCTGACCAGCCCGTCATCGCATTCGTCCGCGGTCCATCCGCAGAGCTGACGCAGCTCATTCCGGGTGAGAACGTGGTGTGGATCAGCATGGAGCCTGGGTCGGTGCTCGACGGTTCGATCACCCGTGCCTGGAATCAGCGCCTCGAGAACGAAGACGGAGAACAGGTCCCAAATCCGGTCGAGTCCGAAACCTGTTCAGCCAACCCATGTCACCTCGGCTGGCTCACCAACGACATCGCAATCACTGCGAGCAAGGCGTTCCTCGAGCGGTATCCGGCTGCGGCGACGCTGCTTGCGTCGATCGAGATCCCCGTGACCGATGTCAACAAGGCGATCGCACGCATCCGGTTCGACGACCTCCCTAGCGGTACCCCCGACAAGACATCACAGGTGGCCAGAGAGTGGATCGAATCGAATCGGAAGCTGGTCGAAGGGTGGCTCGAAACTGCCGTCGCCGCTGCCTGATATGGCCCTAGGCCCCGAGCGCCCTACCCAGATCGGTGAGGAGATCGTCGGTGTCTTCGAGACCGATCGACAGCCGGATCATCGTCTCGCCGATCCCCATTTCGTGCCGGAGCTCCGGTGCGACCCGACGATGGGTCGTGGTGGCCGGATGTGTAACCAGACTCTTTGTGTCGCCCACGTTGTTGGAGATGTCGAAGATCCTCAACGCGTCTACGACGGCGAAGGTCGAGGCCTGATCACCTTCCAGTGTCAGGCACACGACCGTGCCGCCCAACTCCATCTGAGCGCGCGCCAGCTCGACGCCGGGATGCGAATCGAGGAAGGGATAGCGGACCTCGCGCACCCGGGCATGTGATTGAAGCTCGCGTGCAATTCGCTCCGCCGAGCGACTCTGGGCGTCGACGCGCAGACGGAGCGTCTCGAGACCCTTGACAAGCACCCAAGCGTTGAACGGGCTCAGGCTCGGGCCGGTGTGGCGGATGAACTCCCGCAGGTGGTCGTCGTGGAACTGGGCGGAGCACAGCACTGCGCCGCCCAGGGTGCGGCCCTGACCGTCGATGTGCTTGGTGGCCGAGTACACGACGATGTCGGCGCCGAGTTCGAGCGGATGCTGCAGAACCGGCGTGGCGAAGACGTTGTCGACCACGACGAGGGCTCCGGCCGCATGGGCCATTTTGCTGACGGCTCGGAGGTCGATGATCTCCAGTCCTGGATTCGACGGAGTCTCGAGAAACACCGCCTGAGCACCGCCGGCGAGCGCTGCCTCCCACTGCGAGAGATCGCAGCCGTCGACCAGGCTCGTCTCGACGCCAAACCGCGGCAGGATCTCGGTTGCCACCACTGCACACGAACCAAACAGCGCCCGGGAGGCGACGAGCTTGTCGCCAGCGCCAAGAACGCTCGCAAGGGCAGCGAACACTGCCGCCATCCCACTTGCGGTCGCTCGACAGACCTCGGCGTTCTCGATCAGGCGAAGCCGTTCTTCGAACATGGCAACAGTGGGGTTGCCATAGCGGCTGTAGATGTAGCGGTCGATGTCGCCCTTGAAGGCTGCTTCGGCCTCGGCGGCCGAGCCGTACACGAAGCCCGACGTGGCATAGATCGCTTCGGCGGTCTCATCGAAGCCAGAGCGATTGAGCCCGCCCCGGATCAACGTGGTTGCCTCGGAGAGGCGTTCGAGTTCCATGGTCAGCCTTGCCGCCACGGCAGGTCGACATGTTTCCAGCCGGTCGTGCGGTGGCCGTTGACATCGAGGTCACCCTCGAAGCCTTCGGAGACGTTGTAGGTGGTGGTGAAGCCGGCGGCAGACGCTGCGGTGGCTGCCCCCTGAGAGCGGACGCCACTGCGGCACAAGAACAGCAGCGGTGTGGAGGGATCGAGCCCGCCGGTGGCCTGCTCAACGAAGTGGGGATTGGGCGTGCCGGAGCCGTATTCGGTCCAGATGGCCATTCGCACCTGCTTGCCGATCGCATCGAGAACAGGTACTCCAACGAGGTTCCATTCCTGTGGCGTCCGCACGTCGACGAGCACTGCGGCAGGATCGTCCGCGAGCAACTGGTAGGCGTCTCGCACGCTGATCTCGGTGAAGGCCATCGTCACTCCTAATTCCGATCGCTTTGATCAGGATTAGAAATGTACGACTGGGCCTGCGGCTAACACCCCGCTGTGTGTCACATTCCATGACGCCGACTCTGCATCATCTGCAAGATCCGGATTCGATCCCATCATCAGCGGTCGTCGACACGTCTATTCCTGTCATCGCGGAACGGCGAAAGGGGTCCTTTTCACCATGACGGTGATCGAACACACTGTGCAGCATGCACGAGCTCTCTGGGATCGTCGACCTTGACCGCTACCCGCTCCACAAACCCGAGTCGGCCGCCTACCTCGCCGCCGTCACTTCCGCACGCAAGGGGTTGCGGTCTGTGGGCTGCGCCGTCGTCAAAGACCTCGTTCGGCCCGAAGCGGTGGCACTGCTCAACGGCGAGATCGTTGAGCGTAAGCACACCACCCACTTCTCAACCCAGCTGATGAACCCGTACTTCCACACGGAGATCAACGACAAGTTCCCCACCCACCATCCGGTCAACACCTTCCTGGAGCGGTCGAGTGGTTTCGTTCCAGGCGACTCGTGGGAGTCCGGCTGTGCCACCGACGTCATGTTCCGAGCGCCCGAACTCGCCCGCTTCCTGGCCGACTGTCTCGAGGTCCCCGAGCTCCACTGCTACGCCGACCCGCTCGCAGGCCTCACCGCCAACATCCTCGACCCCGGCCAGCTGTTCACCTGGCACTTCGACACGAACGACTTTGCCGTCACCGTGCTGGTTCAGGAGGCCGACGAGGGTGGCCTGTTCGAATATTGCCCTGCAATCCGCAGCGCCGACGACGAGGGCTTCGACCGCATCGCCGGCGTGCTCGCCGGTGATCGCAACGGTGTGCGCACACTCGACCTTCGCCCCGGCGACCTGCAGATCTTCCGGGGCCGCTACAGCCTCCACCAGGTTTCGCGGGTGCCCACCAACAGCAGACCGCGGCACGCTGCGATCTTCGCCTACACCCAGGAAGCCGGAGTGATCGGCCGTGTCGCCCGCACCCGACAGCTCTTCGGCCGGGTCATGCAAGAGCACGTCGACGCGGAGCAGCAGCGGGTGCGCTCTGACGCGCTCATCGATTGATCGCTAGCGTCCCAGCCATGCTGCCGCAGCTGTCCACCGATCTCGAGCAACACAAGGCTGACCTCGACGAGTTCGGCTATTGCGTCGTCGCCGACGCGCTGACACCCGAAGAGGCGGCCACCCTCAAGGGCCGGATCAGCGCGCAGGCGGCTGCAGAACGCACCCATGCGCTCGACTTTCACTACCCGGCCGACGGCGACGACGACGTCAACCAGTGGGTGTACCAGCTTCTCGCCAAGGGCGACGAATTCCAGGCGCTTGCGCTGCATCCGACCGCGCGGGCACTCGCGAGCCATGTGCTCGGCGCCGATCACACCCTGTCTTCGGTCGATGCCCACATCACCCACCCGGGCAACAAGTCGATGGCGCTTCACCTCGACCAGTGGTGGATGCCTCAACCCGCCATGCCGGGGACACCCCACGTCCGGCAGGGCGACCTGACCCGCACGTCCGGCCCATTCGGCGAACCGACGCCGGCCGACGGCCCGATTTCACCGCCGATGGTCTGCAACATGATGTGGATGGCGAACGACTTCACCGCCGAGAACGGTGCCACCCGGATCGTGCCGGGCAGCCACCTTGCGGGCTGTCAGCCCGATCCGACCCGCACCGACTACGGCGAGATCCCGATCGAAGCACCTGCTGGCTCGGTGCTGGTGTGGGAGGGCCGTACTTGGCATGCCGCCGGTCTCAACACCTCCGACCGCCCGCGCTTCGGCGTGGTGACCTACTTCTGCGCGCCGATCGTCCGGTCACTCGGCAACCTGACGTACGGCATGCGGACCGAGACCCGCAACACGATGAGTCCGGAACTGCTCAAGCTCGCCGGCTTCACCCCCTGGAACAGCTACGGCATGACCGACGACCCGTATGCCGACGTGGCCCGGTCAGGCGACGAGACAGCAGGCCGACTCGAGTAGGCGCCCTACTCGAACAGCGGCGCGAGCGGGGCAGGATTGATCCATTCGTCGAGACGCGAGATCAGTCCGTCGGTGCCCACCTGCACGACCGCTAGCGCTTCAGCGACAAGTTCTTGGCCAGCGAGTGTCGTGATCTCCAACGTGTGCTGCTGGAGATAGCCGCCCTCGATCGGTTCGAGTCGCCGAATGACGTACTCGCGATGCAACGCCCGCTTTCCCATCGCCTCCATGAGGGCCATGTTCTGATCGACGGTCTGGATCACCCCGTCGAAGTCATGCCAGATCTCGGCAGCAGGGTGGTAGCAGGCTCGAGCCGCCTCGACATCGCCATGGTTCAACGCGGTGAGGAAACGGTGCGCAACATCGGGAACAACCATGGTCGACAATCTAGGTTGGCCGTCATGACCAAGCACTGGGCTCGCGCCCTCATCACCGGCGCATCGAGCGGTATCGGCAGCGCATTGGCCCAGCAGCTCGCAGCGGCCGACACCGACTTGGTCGTGGTTGCCCGTGACACTGCGCGGCTCGAAGCCATTGCCGAACAACTCACCGTCGACGTGGAGATACTCACCGCTGACTTGAGCGATCCATCTGCAGTGGACACCGTCGCCGATCGGCTCCGCTCCAACGAGCGACCGGTCGATCTGCTCGTGAACAATGCCGGACTCGGGTTCGCCGGACCCACACTCGAAACATCCGACGCCGACGACGAACTCACGGTGGCGGTCAACGTGGTTGCACTCCATCGCCTCAGCCGGGCCGCCGGTCGCGCGATGGCCGAGCGAGGAGGGGGCACCATCCTCAACGTGTCGTCGATCGCCGGCGACATGCCGGGCCCGCAAAGCGGCACCTACAACGCAACGAAGGCATTCGTCACCAGCTTCAGCGAATCGCTCCACGCACAACTGAAGAGCCAGAAGGTAACAGTCACCGCGCTGTGCCCGGGGCTGACCCGCACCGAATTCCACGAGCGAGCTGGCATCCCCGACATGCGGGCGCCCAGCTTCGTCTGGCAGGCCGCCGAAGCGGTCGCCGCCGCAGGTCTCGAGGGTGCCGCCGCCGGTAAGGCGATCGTGATTCCGGGCGTGCTGAACAAGGGTGCGTCTCGACTGCTTCGCTCACTTCCGCGCAACGTCACCCGCCGCATCGTGGATGCGGCGCGTACCTGATGGTCAGTCGACGAGGCTCACCGGGAAGTCCGTGAGCAGCTCGGGACCATTCTCGGTGACGAGATACTGATCTTCGAGCTTGACGCCCTCACCACCATCGCGCGAGCCGATGTAGCTCTCGCTGGTGAGGACCATGCCGACCTCGAGATGGTCGTCGAGGCCCCACTCCTCCCATGCCCACGGGTGGTAAATGTCGGGGTACTCGTCACACTGGCCGACCCCGTGGAACTTCACCGAGTAGTGCCGGTACTGCTCGCGTGGCGGCATGGTCGAGTCGAAGGTGAGCTCGCGAAAACTGCGGCCGGGAGTGAGCAACTCGGCGTTCGACTTCACCATCTCCTCAGCCATAGAGAACAGCTTCTGCTGATGCGCCGTCGGCCCCTTGTCGCCGCAGACCCACGTACGAGAGATGTCAATCATCATTCCGTACGCCCCGACAAGATCGGTGTCGTAGGCGACGATGTCGCCATTCTCAACGACACGGGCCGATGCCTCCTGGAACCACGGGTTGGTGCGCGGTCCGGACGAAAGGATCTGTGTCTCGATCCACTCGCCACCTCGGGCGATGTTGCCTTCGTGGAGTTTGGCCCAGATCTCGCGTTCGGTTACCCCAGGCTGCATGCGCCGGCGCATGTCGCCCATCGCCGCCTGGCAGGCGTGGGCCGAGCAACGCATGGCACGGATCTCATCGGGGCCCTTGATCTTGCGAGCCTCCTCCATGACCTCCTGACCGTTTGCGATCGAGATACCACCCGCTTCCAACGCCTTGAAGCCGAGATAGCTGCACTGGTCGACGGCGACACGAGGATTGGGCCCGCAATAGTCACCGATCACGTCGAGCACGTCAGCTGCCCAGCGATGGGTGAGTTCCTCGTACCGGCTGCCAGCGAGAAAGTAGGTGGAACCGATCGCGGGCCTCGCTTCGGTCACGACATGACTGTGACCCGACAGGAACTCACACCCCTCGTAGTCCCACACGATGACATCGCCATCACCGCTCACGAACGCATAACGAGCGGCGTTGTGCATTACCCACAGTTGCATGTTGGTGGTGTCGGAGACGTACCGGATGTTCATCGGGTCCATGACGAGCACACCGTCGCAGCGGAACTTCTGCAGTGTTTCGACCGTGCGGTCGACGCGGTACTGCCGCATCGCGGCAAGGTCGGGGAGTTCGAGCCCGTCTGCGATCCACTCGGCTTCGAGTGCCGCACCGGGCCCGATGTTCAGATGGTGGAGCTCGCCCGCTGCGCGCGCCATCTCAGGCGTTCCATCGAGCGCCTCCTGAACCGACCTGCGGATCCGGCCACCCATATCGCTAGCCCCGCATCCGTTCGGCGTCACGATCCCAGATGCACCCGTCGACGCGGCGTGCGGACCGCTTGATGCCGACGACCTCGATCTCCCACAAGCCATCGGACGCGGCCAGCGCAGCCGGCACATAACCCATGGCCACCGACGTTTCGCTGTGGTGGGCGTAACCCCCCGACGTGACCCAGCCAACCACGTCGCCATCGTGCCAGATCGGCTCATCGCCGATCACGTCGCATCCATCGCGACCCGAATCGCTCTCGACCGTGAACGTCGTGAGTGTGCGCGCGCTGCCCGGACCATCGTCGGCATACTTCGCAGCCAGTGCGTCGCGGCCGATGAAGTCCTTCTCCATGCGGATGAAACGGCCGAGGTTGGCCTCGTACGGGTCGTAGATCGGGCGGTACTCGCGGGCCCAGCCACCGAAGCTCTTTTCGAGTCGCAGCGAGTTCAGTGCGTGAAGACCGAACAACTGCATTCCGAACTCTTCGCCTGCTTCGACCAACACCTCGTAGACGTATCGCTGGTAACGCGCCGGCATCCAGAACTCGTACCCGAGATCTCCGGTGAACGTCACGCGACCACACCACACAGGAGCAAGACCGATGTTCATCTCCGTGAACGCCATGAAGCGCATGCCGTTCTGGCTCACGTCGGTCGCGGTGACCTTCTCGAGGACGGCTCGCGCGTTGGGCCCGCAGATCGAGAGACCGCAGATCTCGAAGCCGAGTGTCTCGTAACGAACCGACCCGTCGCGGGGCAGGTTGGTGTCGAACCACCGTTCGTAGTAGCGCTCGGCGGCACCGGACCCGAAGAGAATGAACTCTTCGTGTTCTCGTGTGTTGCCGGTCGCGCCGCCGGTCACGGTCGACTCGGGTCCTTCGGCCTCGCCGAGCGCCGCGCCCAGGGTGGCGACGGTCAGGTCGCCGATCAGGTTGCCGTCGTGGTTGGTCATGGGCGTGAGCGCCATTCGACCTGGGTTCGGGATGCGACCGGCGAGGACCCGGTCGAGATACTGACGAGCACCCGGTCCGGTGAACCGGAACTTTGAGAACCCGGTGGTCTCGAAGAGGCCCACGCTTTTGCGAACGGCGAGCGTCTCGTTGCGCACCTGATCCCAGGCGTTCGAGCGGCCAAACGTGACTTCCTCGACCGGCGTCTCGCCATCTTCCTGGAACCACAGGGCCGCTTCCAGGCCGTAACCGTCGCCGAACACTGCGTTCTGACTGACGAGGCGGTCGTAGATCGGTGAGGTCTGCACGTTGCGACCCATCGGCAGGAACTCGTTGGGGAAGGTGATCCGGAACCGGCGGGAGTAGTTCTCGCGCACTTTCTCGTTGGTGTAGGCCATCGTGGCGAAGTCGCCGTAGCGGGCGATGTCCATGCCCCAAACGTCGGCACCGGGATCTCCCTCGATCATCCAGTTGGCCACCGACAGGCCGACACCGCCGGACTGCGACAGGCCGGCCATGACTGCGCACGCCGACCAGAAGCCGGGCAGCCCGCGGACCGGGCCGATCAGCGGGTTGCCGTCAGGGGCGAAGGTGAACGGACCGTTGATGACCTGCTTGATCCCGGCCTCGGCGAAGATCGGGAAGTGTTTGAAGCCGGTCTCGAGTGACTCGGCGATGCGTTCGAGGTCGGGCGTGAGCAGGCGGGCTCCGAAATCCCATGGAGTCTGTCTGGTCGACCACGGCTTGCCGTTGCGCTCATAGGTACCCATCAGGAGACCGTTACCCTCTTGGCGCATGTAGATCTCGCCACCGAAGTCGACTGCGTGGATGATCTCCTTGCCGTGCTTCTCGTTGTACTGGACGACCTCAGGGATCTCCTCGGTCAGCAGGTACATGTGCTCCATGGCGAGGAGCGGCAGCTCGAGGCCGACCATACGGCCGACTTCACGGGCCCACAGTCCACCGGCGTTGACGACGTGCTCGCAGCGGATCACGCCTTTGTCCTCGTCGTTGGTGGTGTCGTAGAGGACGAGTTCCCAGCCTCCGTCAGCAGTGCGATTGATGTTGCGGACCCAGGTGTGGCGATAAGTTTCGGCACCCATTTTGCGGCTGCATTCCAGATAGCCGTGGGTGATCTGCGATGGGTCGAGATGACCCTCGTGGGCGTCCCACATGGCGCCGACGAAGTACTGCTCGTCAAGGATCGGCAAGAGCTCCTTGGCTTCCTTCGTCGAGATCAGCTCGGTTTCCATGCCGAGGTAGCGGCCACGGGCGTGGGTCATTCGCAGCCAGTCCATGCGTTCCGGTGTGTCGGCCAGAGCGACACCACCCGTGATGTGCATCGAGGCGTCGATACCCGATTCCTTCTGGATCTCGTTGTAAAGCTCGATCGTGTATTGCTGCAGCTTGGCGACGTTGGGATCGCCGTTGAGGGTGTGCATGCCGCCGGCTGAGTGCCAGGTGGAACCAGCGGTGTACTCGGCCCGCTCCAGCAGAACAGCATCAGTCCAGCCGCCTTTGGCGAGGTGGTAGAGAACCGAGGCGCCGACGACGCCGCCGCCGACAACCACGACCTGGGTGTTGTTTTTCATGAGAGGACCTTCACGAGCACTGCTCGATGGCGGGTGGGGTGGGGTTGGGGCCGGTACCGAGGCGCGATGCGTCGGAACCGTCATCGCCGGCGGGCACAGCGATTCCGGCGAGGGAGTCGGCAGTCATGCAGTCGGCGAGCATGTTGTGGAACCGATGGAGCGGCTCCTCGAAACGGGGTGCGAGTGGGCCGGCGGGAATGTTGCCGCGGGCAAGGCCGCGTTGGCCACGCTGACAGATGTCGATGTCTTCATTGTTGACGTCGAGCCAGAACGCTCGTGTGGCGTCGAGTTCGCCGCCGGTCAAGTCCGGTGTCGACGGCGGCAACAAGAACGTGCATGTCTCTCGAGTGAGCCCAGGGGCGACCGGGTCGAGTCGCATCACGAACACGTGGTTCGGTAGGACCGAGAAGATGACGTTCGGATAGAGGGCGATATGACGACCACTGGTGGCGTCGGAGTCGTCCAGTCCCTCGGCAGCAGGAAGCACGAGCCAGTCGTCGCGGTCGTCACCCGACACCGGTGTGGTGGTCTGGCCGCAGTACATCCCGGGGCCCTGATAGCGGTAGTGGTCCTTGACCCGACTGACCTTGGCGAGCTCAGGATGCACCCATGTGAGGTGGTAGTACTCCTGAAAGTTCTCGCTGATGAGCTTCCAGTTAGCGGCGATGTCGAAGACGGCGGTTTCCTCGATGCGCCACTTCTCGAAGCCGTAACCAGCCATGCGCTCGGGCAGATCGCCGAGCCAATCGTCGAGTGGTGGCGTGTCGTCGTCGAGGCAGGCAAACAGCAAGGGACCCCAGGTGGCGATCCGCACCGGCACGAGACCAAAGTCGGCACGTTCGAACTCGTCGCGCGGCACCTCGTCGAAGAAGGGCGTGGCGACGAGCGAGCCGTTGGTGGAATAGCCCCAACGGTGGTAGGGACAACGGATCGTGCCAGCGATCTCGCAGTCGTCGGCGGCGAGCTCGGTACCCCGATGGCGACACGAGTTGAAGAACCCGCGGAGCTCGCCATCGTCGCCTCGGGTGATCAGAATTGATTTCTGACCAACTTGGCGGACCAGCATCGGCCCGGGCTTGGCGACCTCTGCAGCGAGACCGACCGTGACCCATGCCCGCCCGAACACGAGTTGCTGCTCGAGCGCAAAGAAACGGTCGTCGACGTAGGCCGACGGAGCGAGGCCAGTTGACCGGCGCAGCGGTTCCCTCGTGCCGTGCCAGGCGGCCTCGTCGGTCCAGTCGGTCAGGTCAGGCGTTACGGGAATGTTCACCACCGTTGTCTCCTAGAAGTCGGTCGCAACGCCGCCCTCGGCGATGCGACGGTCGACATAGTCGTCGAGCTCGGCCCGGATTGCGTCGTCCATGGGTGGCTGCTCGTAGGCGGCCAACAATTCTTCGACCCGACGTTCGGCATGGTCATACGACGTCGGTCGCCCGGCCTCGTCCCAGGTCTCGAAGTTGCGCCAGTCGGAGATCATCGGCTTGTAGAAGGCGTCCCGATACCGGTCCTGCGTGTGCTGGGTGCCGAAATGATGGCCTCCGGGGCCAACTTCGGCGATGGCATCGACGGCGAGGGTCGCCTCGTCGACCACGATCGGTTTGAGGAAGGTGCCAACCATCTGGAGAAGATCGGCATCGATCACCATCTTCTCGGGACTCGAATGGAGGCCACCTTCCATCCAGCCAGCACCGTGGAAGACGAGGTTGGCGCCGCCCATGATCGCACCCCACAGGGAGAAGACGCTCTCGTAGCCAGCCTGGGTGTCGATGGCGTTCGCAGCGCAGACGTTGGAGCTGCGGTACGGAAATCCGTAGCGGCGGGCGAGCTGACCGCCCAGCATCGCCGACTGCATGAACTCAGGAGTGCCGAACGCAGGCGCGCCCGACTGCATGTCGACATTGCTCGTGAAGCCGCCGTACATGACCGGCGAGCCGCGACGGATGAGCTGGGTGAACGCGATCCCAGCGAGCGCCTCGGCGTTTTGTTGCACGACAGCACCGGCCACTGTCACCGGCGCCATTGCGCCAGCCAACGTGAACGGTGTGAGGATGATCGGCTGGTTACGGGCGGAGTACTGGATGATGCCTTCGAGCATCGGGACGTCGAGGCGCAACGGCGAACTGACGTTGATGACCGAGTGGACGATGGGATGGGTATCGATCTCGTCGTCGGTCAGACCTCGGACGATTCGCACCATCTCGAGACAGTCGATGTTGCGCTGGGCGCCGAGTGAGTACACGTTCACGGCCTTGGGCGCGAGCGTGAGGATGTCCCGGGTGGCTTCGAGATGTCTGATCGAGGCGTGGAGGTCGACCGGTTCGACCGGGTACCCACCATGACTTTGAATGATGTTGAGCTGCTGGCACAGCTTGAGGAGGGTGCGGAAGTCCTCACGGTTGCCGGTGCGGCGTCCACCGACGCGATCGGCGTAGTTGGGCGCGCTGGCCACGGACGTGAAGACCACGTTGTCGCCACCGACCCGGAAGTCGTAACGAGGGTCGGGGGCGTGCATCGTGAACTCCGAGGGCACCGAGGAGACCAGATCGGCGATGAGTTCCGGGTCGAAGCGGACTCGCTCACCGTCGACGCTCGCCCCCGCCCGAGCCCACAGCGTCAGTGCGTGCGGATGCAAGAAGTCCATACCGGTGTCGCGCAGGACCTCGAGCGATGCGAGGTGGATGGCCTCGAGCTCGTCCTCACTGACGATCGCGGTCGGCTCGAACGTCCGTCGGTACAACTGCCACGGTCGCTGGGGAGGCGCACTTGGACCGGTCGACCGCTCTCGGCGGCCGCTGCGGCGCCGCCGGGGCGCAACGGTGTCGTTCGACGGCTCGGGCACGGTCATGACGATCGGCCCGTCATCTCGCCCGATCGTCCTCGGCTCCAACCGAGCTCGGCCGAGATGCGCTCTGCTCGGTTGAGCACGACCGCTGCGATTCGGTCGGCGTCCCCGTCGGCCGGGTAGCGAAACGACGGCCCGTACACGTAGAGCGCGCCGAGTGCGCGGCCGGTGCCGTCGATGACCGCAGCAGAGCACGACGACAACCCGTCGACGTACTCCCCGTGGCTCCACATCACCCCTCGTGCACGGGCGTGACGAATACGGGCCCAGAGCTCATCGGGGTCGGTCACGGTGTTGGCCGAACACATGATGAGATCGCCACCGAGGTACCGCTCGACATCGTGATCATCCCAGGTCGCCATCACGACTGCGCCGGCACCGCCGGCATGCATCGGCACGCGGGTGCCGGTCCAGTTCTCCGCCTGGATCGGCTTGGGGGCATCGACCTGGTCGACGGTGATGGTGTCGTCGCCGGATGCGATGGCGAGGCAGGCGGCCTCGTCCAGGAACTCGCTCAATTCGACAAGGTGCGGATGCGCGATCGCCTCGAGGCTGACGGTGGGTTCGGGTGCCGAAACCATGGAGTGAACGAGGGGACCGATGTGATAGGAGCTCGCGTTGTCGCGAACGATTGCTCCCGCCGTCTCGAGGGTGCCGAGGAGTCGGCCGGTCGTGCTGGTGGCAAGATTCACTCGCTGCGAGAGGTCGACGAGCCCACCCGGCTCGCGGCCGATCTCGGTCAGCAGCAAGAGTGCTCGATCGACACTTTGAACCGTTCCCATCCACCGACGAGAGTACCGCCCTGCGGGAAACGTCTCAAGATCTTCCCGTATTGTGGGAAGACGGTGTGGCGGCCGCGCTCGATCAGAACAGGCGATCAGAGGCCAGCGCTGCCCCCTCGGCAAGGCTCGCGAGTTTTGCCCACGCCACATCGGGATCGATTCCCTGGGATCCGACATGCACACGGAAACCGCGGTCGACACCGGCCATGACGCGTTCTGGGCCGACCAGACGGGCATACCGCTCGATGCGCTGCGCTCATGTCACGCCCGGCGAGGAGGTCACAGGCGACTTCGGCAACCGATCAATGATCGTCAGTGATGGCGTAGCTCATTGGCGCGATCCTCTCGCTGGTTTCACGAAAACATCAAACCTGTACCGATGCCCACCGGTGCCGGGCAGACGCCTCAGAGACGACCCACCTCGCGGAACGGCACACCGCGGTCCGCAGTGGGTTCCTTCGGGAGACCAAGGATGCTCTCGCCGATGATGTTGTGTTGAATCTCGTCGGTGCCGCCGGCGATCGACTGCGCAGGAGTCGAGACGAGGATTTCTGCGATGGTCTCGTGAACCGGGTCGCCGGTGCGGTTGAGCATGCCGGCAGCACCGGCGATGCGACTGTGGAGGTCATTGCAGCGCCGTGCCACCTCCGACGTTGCGAGTTTGCCGATCGATCCTTCCGACCCCGGTGGCCTTCCGAGAGCCTGGTTGGCCTTGGCTCGCTCGGCGGTCCAGGCTGCCGCCTTTTCGAACGCCCACAGCCGCATCATGTCGTCGCGCAGGACGGGGTCGTCGATCACCCCTCCGGCCCGAGCCCGCTCGATGAGCAAATCGGGGCGACCCATGCGCTGCGGGTACCACTCGTAGGTCTTGTTGTACTCGGCGTACTCGAGGCGGAACTCGTCGATCACACGACCACGAGCGTCGGCACCCAAC
>Ga0222718_10001349_pt1 | contig 23764 bp, 21 predicted proteins | sample C33_27DmetaG_FD_165045 | JGI IMG/M metagenome (GOLD analysis project Ga0222718, IMG submission 165045) | Estuarine water microbial communities from San Francisco Bay, California, United States - C33_27D | ecosystem: Environmental > Aquatic > Marine > Unclassified | place: USA: California...
TAATAAAGTTCAGAATTATTGTGATGCTGCGACTGCTCCAAGAAAGTTAGGGGAAATTCCTTTACCTTTTTCTAACTATTCATGTTTACAAGGTTTTCCTATAGATAGATATTTTACTACCAAGAGTGCGACCAATTCATGGTTAGGACATGGTTGGTTTAATTACCCTCAAAATCAGAAGACTGGTACTGATGTACCCTATCAATAATAAAATTATATAATTTTATAAATTTTATATAATTTTATAAATTACGAAAAAAGTATTTTTTCCATAATCTTATCCATTTTTTCATATAGATCTTCAATATTTCCATTATTATAAATAATTAAAGAATAATTTTTCACCTTATCAACAGATTTTTCAGATTGATGTTGATCAACATTATTCTTTTTATCTTCTTGGATTGGTCTTATAATTTTAATTACGATTCCTCCATTGTTCAATATAAAATCAGCTTCATTTTGAAATCTAACATCTGACCAAACAACAAAATTTTTATTTTGTTTTTGAAGCCATCTTTCAGCTGATTTAATCCAAAAATTATTTTTAAGTTCAGGTAATTTAAAATATTTTGGGAATTGGTCTCTAATAATATCAGCGCCTAAAATTTGCATTACATTACGAGGAGAAATTTCCCAGTAGGGGTCTTTATTTTCTTTTTCTTCGGTATAGAGTTGTTTATAAGTGAATCCAAATAGAGCTTTAGCACACATTTTTAATGGGTAGGCAAAAGCTCTTTTTTTATAGTTATAATTATTTACTAGGTAATCACTGAGAGTATCTTTACCACTATGTCTTTTTCCTAAGAATCCGATCATTATTTTTGTTTTTATTTTTATGTTTATGTTTTTATGTCGCTAAGGAAATCATTTTTCTTTTTCTTTTTCTTTATTTTCAGGCGGTTTCATAAGTCCTTGCATCATTTGAGCAATATCAGGAACATTTTTAGAGTCTCCTCCAGCTCCATTTCCCAGATTTCCTAAATTTCCCATCATTGAAGTAATCATATTCATGGCTCCAGAAGCGTCTTGAGCACCTTCTCCACCATCTTGTGATAATTTACCTACCATTCCTTGGACGGCTCCCATAAGTTTACCTAGATCTAAACTTCCATCGTTAAATCCTTTATTCATTCCTCCAATAAGATCTGTAAATATTCCTGATTGCATAATTGATGACACGGCTTCCATGGGATTGGCAGTTGGATCAACATGTTCTTCAACTTTATCGATAATATTGGTAAGAAAATTAGTTTCTTCTGATCCTGTTTTTCCAGCCTTGAGATTTTCTTTCAAGACCTCTTTTGCCTTCCCAGCGGGATCTACTATGGCGCTAATGCATAGTAAATGTGACCAAATTACTTCAGTGGTGTCTTTATCGGCTAATTTAAATATATCTTTCATATCGATGAATACACGTTGAGAATAAGATATTCTGTTAGTAGTAAGTTTGGCTGAATTTTTATTAATTATTGCATCTCTATTTTGTATACAGAATTGTCTAAATGCATTTGTATGTTTAGAAATGGCTTTACTGTGTGATATTGTTGTTTTATTGATTATTCTGCAGTATAATTTAAGAGATCTTTGTCTTTTGGCGAACATATCTCCTAATTCAGAAGTAAAATTTGAAATAGCTTTGAAGCATACGAGGCTCGTATCAGGATTATTGATCATATTTTAATTAAGGAATGTTTACGTTTAAATAGTTTCAAGAGCCTACAAATATAGATAAATATTTATTAATTTTATTATAATGCATATGTTCTATAACTAAATCTTCTAAATCATGTCCAAATATACCAAATATCCCATTAGTACTATTCCTATTAAGAATACTACCGCGATGTTCTAAAGGTATAACTATTCCATTATAATCAGAAAAAATAAATCCCGTTCCCTGGCATTTATCGCATTGAAGTATTCGTTGTCTACATAAAGGACAGGTGGGTGATTTTTTTATCCATTTATTTATACAATTCTTGTGAAATTGATGTTTACATGGAAGTGATATACAATTTTCTAAACATTTATCGTAGCATATGGAACATTGCTCAGAATTACCTTTACATTCTTGAACAAAGTCTTGTGGTTTTTTGCTTTTACATTCAGTACATATCTTTTGTAAATGATAGGAGCGAGGAGTTGATGTTCTTTCTTCTTCGGCATAAATATAGTTATAGATTAAACTAAGTGAAAAGAGGAGTTCTGACCGGGTAAATCCTGTAGAAGTTGGTGCTCTTATTTCAACTTCTACAGGATTTGTAAGAGGGTAGGATATTCTTAAAGTGAAAGTTGTATCGGGTATGACTATTTCATTAGGTTCATATAATGGTCCTGTTGCTCCCTGGGGTGATGATACATCGAATGGATGTAAAGAAACAAATGTTTTTTGTAGTTGTTGAAAATTAGGGCATTTATTATTTATGTAATTTGGATTATCTACTAAAATATATCTAATTGAATTGGGTTCATTACAGGAAGAATCTCTAATATACATTTGAGCACATCTCTGATTACATATATGATGACAATAAAGAGGGATATTCCATTCTCTCCGAGATGTTCTAATGGGATACGCTCGAACTATATTATGATGTTGATTCATTTACTAGTAGATGTCTTTTTTTAAAATGATTTTTAAGGAGTAAGATAAGAGTAATAATTAATATTATTCCTACAATTATTCCTACAATTAAGAAAAGATATTTTTTAAATTTCTTTTTCCCCGAAGATGGAGATCCATCTGGAGGATACTTTTTTGATATCCATTTTTTGTCCAGGACAGATAATTTAGTAGTTCGAGGTATCTGCATAGGTGGATCAAAAAAATCAGAAGGAAACCAATAATGCATAATAGATTTAGGATCATATTGTGAACCATTAAACTGATTTTCACCTAATCCTTTCTCTATCGGTTCAAAAATTTGTTCATTAATTTCTTCACTAGACCAATTATCCTCTTTCCCAATTCTTTCATAAACCTTTTTTTTATTCCATGTAAAAGAAACATCAGACCGAGAATGTTCGTGAATCATTCCTAGTAGATGCCCAAATTCATGCAGTACTACAGCCCCAGTTCCAGCAGCTTGGGAGAAATCCCAATTTGTTTTAGTATCTAACCAACCTAAATTCATAGTAGGTTGAGATTTTGGGATATTAAGGGCTTCAGTACCTATTATAGACCAAGCTGTTTTATCACAGCAAAACATTATTCTAACATCAGAGTCTTCCTGGGGAACATCCCATTTAAATTTAAGATTTACTAAAGGTGCTATATTTTCTGTAACTATTTTTTCAACCCATTTAGCCTTAGATTTGGTGTATTCAGGGTCAGTTATTCGTCCAGGGGTATTAGAACCTGGTTGAATAAAAGAAAAATTTTCTTTTATAAAAGCTATTTTTATAGTGGAATTTTGGGGCCATTCTACATTATTTAAAAAAGCGGCTCGAGGGGTGGGTACCTGTAATTTTCCATTTCTATTATTCTGATAAAAAGTAGGATATATTGGTATACATACACCGTTTGGATTATTATTCATTATTTATTGGTGTTTATAAAAATGAAATTAATTCAACAAATATGAATCTAAGAAAAATGGTGAATAATAACGATTCTCATAAAAACACCGTTAAAGATGAAGACGACCCGGGCACAAATTTAAAAAGAATACTACAATTACAGATAGATCTTAGAGTTGAACAATTAAAAAACAATGTTTTGATGCATATTATAGAAAACCATTCTTCAATCTCTTTAAAATCAATCATAAAAGAAACTAGTAAAGCCTTGCAAATCTCTAGCTTTTCGGGAGGAAATGTTTCTGTTGTAGTAAACGATTTTATGAAAAAATATAGTTATACTATGGATAAGGAGAAAAAGAAGAAAAAGAAAAAGAAAAGACCTACTATAAATCCCTCTTCCAATATTAATTTTGTCTTAGAAGAATCTGATGAAGAAGAAATTAAACGAGAACCCGTTTATAAAAGGGTCTCTGGATATATAAGATCTACAGAACAAGAACTTGGCAATAAACTTAAAAAAGAAGTAATAAAGGGAGAAGAACAAAGGGCTAAAATTAAATATGATAATTTTGACGTGTCTCACAAACGTCTTTCTGATATTATTGATGGGATATTTGACACTATTATGAACAGTAGAACTTATTCAGGAAAGTTAAAACAAATTAAAAATACACGTAAACAATTACTCGGTAGACTTAATTTAGATGAATATACTACTCTCATTAATAACCATAATGATAAACTTAAAAAGATATTTAAGGGTCGAAATTACCCCATGAAAAAAATTCAAAAAATTATAGCCATGTCTTTAACTCCTTTAGATATGAGATTATCATTCTATCAAGGGTATACTGAATCTGCTATAGATATTGATGAAGTTCAAAAATTTGGTCTTGCTTTAGATTTTCTAGTTAATCATCCTAGAAGATTTATTCCATTCGATAACCAACTTCTTTACAAAAGAATTCAAAACTACGGTTTAGCATTATTCGAACTGGGAGACTGTATTAAACGATGTATAGTTAATACCTATAAATACCATAATGTTATATATGTTCCTAAAAAGGAATCTCCTTCTCGAGACCCCTACAGCTTTTATATCCTTGAAAAAGTAGTAGGAAATAGATGTTGGCATCTGAAATGCCGTTTGGAAGATATAGCTATAGATTTCTCTCAAAATGTTCTTCTTTATTGCACTAGATTATTTAGAAAGATATATAAAGATATTTTTAATGATAATGTTTTTCGCCCCGACTATATAAGTAAATCTCAAATAGCTGAGTTTGACTGTGAACAACTTCTTCAAAATATAATTCTTCTATCTAAACCTTTTGCTCTATGCAGAACATTTCAGAAAATTATTATAGATAACTGTACTTTCACGAATTCTACCGATAAAGATAAATTTAGACTGCATGCAGATGATAAAAGCCAGCGACATAGATTTAGAAAGGGTAAGGATAACATTGAACATAGCTGTGATATTGTAAGAAGACTTTTCGATGATATTAACCAGGATGATGTTTGTAAAATTGTAGAAGAAAGATTTTATTCCGTTTAAAAATAAAATAAAATAAAATAAAAAAAATTTTTAAAATTTTTTTTAAAGATATCTAATTAATTAATTTTTTATATTTGTTTATATAATCTTTCTCACGTAGAATATCACCAATATACTTGTATTTCCTACCATCTTCGCATAAAGCCCAAATAAGAAGCAATCCTAAATTCGTCATTTTATTATTAATAAGTGTTTTAATTCTTCTATAAAAAATATTATAAACAGATTTAGATCTCATTGATTCAGGTGGATCTAGTGTTCTAACTATACGAACTTGATGGTTTTCATACTCTATAAGAGAATATCCATACTTGTGTAGAAAATCTAATAGCTGTTTAACAATAGTTTTCTCCTGTTTACGAGAAATAATTTTAGAAGGTTTAATAAATTTTCTAATATCATCATCGTCGTCATCAGATTCATTATTTGAATGGATTGCAATAGAAGTAAGAAACTTAGTTAATAAATCTTTCTTATCATTAGAAAAAATCCATCCTGGACCTCCCTTTTTAAGGTGGTAATTAAAATGTCCGCCTAATGACTTGAGTTTTTTCTTGTGAGGAAGAGTATTACCTTGAACCGCCAAGGAATCTTTAGAATACTGTGTCATAGTTATATCATCATCTGAAATGGATAATAAGAATTCAGATTCTATCTTGGAGGGTGGTTTCTTGGAGGGTGGTTTCTTGGAAGGTGGTTTCTTAGAGGGTGGTTTCTTAGAGGGTGGTTTCTTGGAGGGTTTTTCTTTGATTTCATGTCCTTCAACGAGACATACTTCAGGATTTTTCTGAGGTTGTAATTTCTCAAATCCTACTAATAATGGACTTTTTTCATAGTCCCAATCTTTAGAGGTAGTGTCAATAGCCCATTTAAATTTTTTCTGTAATGACGCTGTGTATATTTTTCCAATTTCTACATCGTTATTTTTAGCCCAAGCTACTATTAGTCGTGGATCTATATAGTTTTGTTTACTAGTTCCTGTAGCAACAGTTTTAGAAACATTTTGAAGTTTTATAGAAAGTTTTTTATTTTTTATTCTGTTTTCAATAGTTTTAGTACTCTTCCCTTCATTTTTCTTTTGTTTTAATTCTTTTTGTAAATCTTTTAATTGCTCTCTTTTTTTCTTTAAAGAAGCTGTTGCGGCCTTAGAAACAGATTTTTGATGATTTAAGGCTTTAGCAACTTTAACATTAACTTTTTCGAATGCTAGTTTTTTTTGGTTTTGGGTTATATTTTTTTTTAAAACGAGATTATTTAATTCTTTGTACATCATTTGGGATCCTAATCTAGTTCTGAATACTTTAGCGCTAAAATCTTTGTCGAATGATTTTAAATAGTTATTTATATCGCAAGCACTGATAAGATCAAATAAATCAGTTTTTGGAGATTTTCGTTTCAAAAAACTCTCAATATTTTTATATACTTCAGGCGATACTTCCATTATTTTATCAAATTCTATTGAATCTTTACCTATAAAATTTAGATGAATCTTATTAGGAGATACCATTTTAACATGCCCTGCTAAAAGAGTTGATGCTCCAAATGTATCGGCTGTACTATCATCATTAGGGCCACCAACTCTAATACCGTAATGATCTATTAAGTACAGAACTGTTCCTAATTGTTTCTTTTGAGCATTTTTACTATTTATATTTTTTCTATACCCTTTTCTTACTTGTTCAATATGCTTATTTAGTTTACGAGATTTTTCAAATTTTTTCATATCGGAATCAGATTTAAATTGGCTTTCTGATGACATATATACATATTTCATATTCCCAGTTAAACTATCTTTCCATTTCATTACCCATCTTGCCTTATGATTATGAACAATATTACCCCATGAGTGACCTGAAGGAGGTTTGGGAACTTTACTTTTTTCTCCTATATTGATAGTAATGTCTTCGGGGTTTATACGCTTTTTAATTCTTCCTCGAAGTTTATTTTTCCCTCTCCCTATATATAGAGAAGCTGGTTCTACTGTAGGATTCCCTATAGCCTCTTTTATATTGTTAATATAAGCGTATCCATAATTTTCTTTTTTCTCTGCAGCCCTTTTCTTCTTTTGGTCTTTTATTTTGTTATTTTTCTTTTCTTCCTCTTTTTTCCTAATTAGCGCTAAACGAATTTTTTCAAAGTTAAGCTTTTTGAATAATGTAAATTCTCTTTTATGCTGAGGGGTTAGATATGTTTTAAAATCCTTCCAAAAATTCCTATTAAACGTTGCATCTTTAGTCCAATTATCGGCTGATTTTTCATCACTAGTTATTCTACGAGCATAAAAATTAGCAACTTCTTCTTCCTTTGGAGTAAGTTTATAATCTTTATTATTATATTGTATGGGAACCTTATGGGGTTTATAAGGTTCTTGTATCCAAGTAATATATGGACCATTATGTGATAAAGTATTCCAAAAAACCCCAGCTTCCATTTGATCTTTTTTCTGATCTAGATGATGTTGTAAAATATCAGCATAGGGTAATGAAAAGGATATTTTCTTATTTGGAAGAATAAGATCCTTTTCTTTCATTTCTTTTTGTATTTCGTTTATACGGGAGAAAACTTTGTTATTTTTTTTATAGTGTATACATACTTTGCGCTGCTTAGACGCAAGAACTATAAAGAATTCGTCGGGATTCAAAGATGTTGAATATTTTTTAGTATAAAGGTCTTTAATAAAATTTTCAATTTTGTCCCGATATTTTTCAATATTCTTTTTTGATATAATATCCATACAAAAATTAGATTTAACTATTTTCGGGGGCATTATTTACTTTATTAAAAGAAATTTAATAGAAAAAATTCAATTATTTCTATTAATAGAAATAGCGATTTATAAGCAGGAATACTTCCTATTAAAGCACAATGGCTGATTATGGATATTTCCGGAGACGACTCATATCAAATGGTACAACTATTCTTAATGATACCGACATAACAGTTACTAATTTATTCATAATAAATTTTTTATATTATGAATTAAATAATTTCTCTCATCTAATCATTATAAGTACAATAATCTTGAATTGGAGGAATACTATCATCATAAATACCCAACTCAATAGCCTTATCTAATAATTCTCGAAAAATTTTATGAAATTTTTCAGTATGACCTATATCATCCTTATTTAACAAATGAGCCATCTCATGCAATAAAACATATAATAATTGATTATTACTATAATATTCACCATTCTCATCCACTAAACATAAATAAATCTTCTCTTTATTAAGGGTATAAGACTTTTTCCCTCTGTATAATTTTAAATCTTTCACCACAGGATGAACTGGATGAAGTATCTCTCGAAGATGATGCAATTTAGGATCATCTTGTAAATGATTCTCTTTAATTCTTTTTATTACCCACCATACTATAAATCCTATAATTAAACTAATTATAATAAAAATTAAAAATATATTAGTTTTGTTCAAAGGCATTTATTATTCAGCAGTAAAAAATATTATTTATGTTTCACACTCACTTACTTGTTTAAAAGAATTATTACGCTAAGGTAAAAAAGATGTCTCATACGAAAAAAACTTATAGACTTGGAAAAATCAAACAACTTGTTGATCTAAATGGATCCAGTATTAACTTTGATCTCAATTTCAAGGTCTCTGCTAAAAATGGTAACCCCAACACTATATTCAATGTTTTGGTAGTAGATCAAAAAACTCTTGACAATAACAACGAATTAACTTACAAAGAAGTTAAAGGATCTATTTCAGGTAATATATTAGCTGATAAAAATGTTTATCAAAATTATTTTCTTGTACTTAAAGCTGATAAAGTATGCGAAGTAGAAGTTGAATTAATGAAAAAAAATTTACCTAAAACACCAGAAAATGTAATATCTCAACCCCAATCAGTACAACCACAACAACCTCTTCTTACTTCACCACCTAAAAAGAAAAAAAGTAATTTTATTAAATATATTTTAGTGGCTATTATAATTATTGGTGGCCTATTCCTACTTTGGTGGCTATACAAAAGAAAAAAAGGAAATACAAAAAATACACCCAATTCTGCTTCGCCAGAAATTATACAACAAAGTATAAACGGAGATCTACCTAAAAGAGATCATTCAGCATCAGAAGATGACGTGAAATTAGATTTTCATGAAAATAAACACGATACTACTAACACACACGAAAAACATACCAATGTTACTTCATATGGATTCTCTCAACCTAAAATAACATCAGAAAATTTAGCACCAGACTCTAATAATGACCTATTAGCTCGCCTAAAAAAATACGTTGAATAAAAAACAAATCATCATATCAACTCTATATAAAGACCTGAAGGTATAAATCAATAAATATGTCATCATTACAAGAAATTATTCTAGGCAGTATTAATAACCTTCAAACGGACGGTGATTTCAGAGGAGCTGTACAATCTATTATCAACTCCACAGTTGGACAAGGAAAATGGCACCCCTTAGTTGACCTTATTGACACTAAAGATAAAGTTATAATTTACGTAGAACTACCCGGTGTAGAAAGAACAGATATAGATTTAGAATTTTACACTAATACCCTCTCTATTAAAGGAAAAAAGAAAAAACAATACAATCTAAGGGCTTGTAAAAAAGAAATTACCTACGGTGTATTTAATAGACAAATACAAATACCTATCTCTGTTACTAAACAAGAAAATGTACAAGTAGACTTCAAAAAAGGATTGCTACAAATCTCTATCAGTAAATCTAACCAAGAAAATATACTCAAAATTGAAGTACCTGATAGTTCTTCAGAATAATATAAAAAAAAAGAAAATAATTACTATATGTATCTTAAAATTGAGATACATATAATACAAAGGAAAAGGATGCCCATCAGAAAAGAAATTATTTATCCTGTACTACTAGAATGCTGCGAATTTGCACCCGATAAATTCTGGAAAAATATATTCGAAGACCTAGCCTACGGAAAAACCCCCTACGGTACCTACATTAGTAAAAATTTTCTTTGCTGTAGCTACAAAGATAAAGGATTTAGCTACAAAATAGAAAGAAAAAATCCCAGACAACTATTCAAGGATATATATGATCTACTAACCAAAAAACTAGGAATTCTATCCTTTAAAGAACGACAAAATAAACGTATCAATTTCCACAAAACTGAAGAAAGAATTAAAAAATTTAGACAAGATTGGGGAAACATTAGAAAAAAAAGTATCAAAGATCTTCTCATAGAAAGATTTGTTGTTGATATGAAAATTAAACACTCACTACCCATCAAAAAAGCTAAACAACTTCTATCTATGATATTTATCGCTATTGTATTCAAAGTCATCACCACCAAAGATATTCATTATTCTGACGGAAAAATAAAATACATTGATGGCATTGAATTCTCAACAAAAAATTTTAAAATTACTAGAGACATCTACGACGTTGATATAACCTCGTCAGTAGAAACCATAGAAACACCCAAAAAAGACCTCAAAATACTATGGGAAAGATACCTAACATCCTTAAGAAAAAAATAATCACAACTTTATCATATCACCCACCGACGTAGCCTTAGCTCCCCTACTTATCAAACGAATTATCTTTGAACAAAAATCACTCTCACGACCATTTGCATACTTGTGGATCGCCTTAGCTGCCTCCAGAAAATCAAAATCACTATTATCCATCTCCTCCTCACTAAACTTCTTAGCCAACTTCTCATAATGATCCTGACACAACTTGAAACTACGATCCTTCAGTGCATCACACAACTTCATCATCATCTTGCGAAACCCTGGATCTTCCACTATATCACCCTCCTCATTCTTATACTTTATCTTATTACGAGATACATCCACACACACTATTCGATCCTTAAAAGGAAACTCCAACGCGTACTCCGCATAACCCTCCGGACCCTTCACATGGTGATCCAAAGTCAATAAAGGAACACTCTCTTCTATTCGCTTACTGTCAATATGAGGCATATTCTTGATGTAATTGTTTATCTGAATAGTCTTATTACTTGTTGTGTGGTGGGTTGGCCTTTTTACTGCTGTTAAAGATAATTCATGGTATTTTCCTTCCAATCTTAGAATAATTTCATCTTTTTCTAAAATGATTTCTTGTAAATTTTTTATTTTCTGTTTACATAATTGTAATTCAGAATTTTCATATTGTAACTTTTTTATTAAAGATTTTGGAGAACAAATATATTCATGCCTTTTCAAATCTTTTTTAGTTCTAAATTTTTTATTACAGTCTTTGCAAGAAAATTTATAGTCAGGTTTTTTACCTTGAATTTTTAAACAATATTTGGCTGTTTTTTGATGAGCATTAAGATTTTGCTTATTAGAAAAAGTATTTTTACAAAATGGGCATTGCATTTTTATATTAATAATTAAATAAGCTTTAAATCTCTAATGAATTTTTTTTGCCCATTAGAGATTTCCAAAAATTTTCCAATAATTACCAATTATAATTAATTGGTTTTAAGGCCTCCGACCTTGATTTTCGGACTTTTGAAAAAAAAATCGGTCGGTCACAAATTTTGTGTGGTAGCCTATTTTGATTTTGGAGAAATTTGGATTTTTGGATAATTACATTTTTGATGGAAATAAACTATTTTTGAAAATATTTAGATTTTTAGAAATTTTCAAAAAAATCTAAATTATAAAAAGTATTTTTAGAAATTTTCAAAAAAATCTAAATTATAAAAAGTATTTTAGAAATATATCATGATGCGTAACTTATGTGCATCATGCGGTTAATAGCGCATTTAAAAAATTAAACTTTTAATATAAATGGAATGTAAATTTTGTCATAAAACATTTTCTTCAAAAAGTAATCTTAATGCTCACCAAAAAAAGTCCAAATACTGCTTAAAAATTCAAGGAATAGATCCTAATTATGAACACGATTGTAAAAATTGTGGTAAAAAATTTCCTACATCTAATGGGTTAAAAAGACACCTTAAAATATGTGTAAAGAATAATATTCTTTTAGAAAGATATAACAATTTGAAGGAAACAACAAATTCGTATTCTCAAGAAATAATAAAATTAAAAAGTCAGCTCGTCGAGAAGGATAGATATTTTGAGATATTAAGAAACGACTATAAAGAACTAGTTGATAAATATGTGACTAATGCACAGGAAAGGGTAAAATTATTGACAAAGAAATATGTAAGAAAGCAGCCTAGGATGAAATTTAGTGAGAGAAATGTTATTTATATCTTAACTACAGCTTTGTTAAAAAAAGAAAGGCGTTATATTCTAGGGAAGGCTGAAAATTTGACTAATAGGTTATCTACCTATAATAAATCTGATGAGCACGAGGTCGTTTATTATAAGTCTTGTGGTGATAAGGAGAGTATGAAGATTGTTGAGAATATGGTTTTTCGTACTTTGGATAAATATAGAGAAAGAGCTAATAGAGAGAGATTTATTCTTCCTGAGGATGAAGAAATCAAATTATTTTGTGATAGTATTAATAAATGTATAGATTTTTTTTAGGTACATTTACATGCTTTTCCCGACCAGATTCCCCATGTTTCTACTGGGTTAAGGTGAGTACCTAGCGACAACTTTCCTCCATTTATCACGTTTTCTTTAGTTGTAGTACTACCTTTATTACTAGTTTCGTCACCGATATAGATTCCGTTACCTTGTATAGAAACTGTACCAGTACCAACTTTTCCTATATTTAGACGATTATGAGTTTATAGGGATTTTTAACTAAGTTTATTATTGCTATAGGATGAGAAATATTATGATAATTATTCCAATATTTGGTCCTATAAAATTACTTAGTTTTATATAATTATTTATTAAAAAATTATATAAATAATCTTTTAATAAATTTCAAGCAGAAGCAGGAGAATAAATATATTTATCTATTGATTAGTTAAAAATCTAGCATATCTGATTACATCAGGTTTTTTTATCCCAGAATCCTTGGGTAATTTTGGAAGAACTTTATTAAAGACTTGTTTAAGTAGTGGTTCATTTATTTTTCTTCCACCTTGTGTTATGTAGAATCCGAGAATATAAGCAGTAGGATTAAGATATTTAATTTTTTTTAAATTGTTAGCTAATTTACACATATTGTTACGTTCTACTCTACTTATGTCTAGTATATTGTCTTCTGTTAAAGAGTGGGAGATAGCTCCAACGTATTGTTTAAATTTGTCTCTTGGATCTGCGGTTATATAGGCTAATTTTTTAGCTAGAGCACTCATGTTATCATTTCCTGCTAGTCCAGGGATAGTACCACATTCATCAACTTCGCTAGTTCTTAGAAAATCATCATAGCCTGGATTATTTAAATTATCAATATCATCGTACACGTAATCGAATTTTTCATCATCATCTAGTGGATGTAAATTATATTTATTAAATTGGTCCATGTTATAATCTTTTATATTTATTTTGGTTTAAAAAATATTTAAGCTATAAAAAAATATAAAAGAAGATTATAAATGGAAAAATTAAGTGCTTCATTGAAAGCTGAAATAATGGATCGACCTACTAAAACATTTGTTAAGACTACTACTACTACTTTACCAACTTGGGAAACTAAAATTCCAAAAAATCCTATTAAACGAAGATTAAATGTTACTATTCCTAAAATTTTTGATGGAAGAAAAGTGTGGAAGAATATGTTATCACCTGTGAAAAATCAAGGGTCGTGCGGGGCTTGTTGGAGTTTCGCATCTACAAGTACTTTAGCTGATAGATTTAATATATTATCTCGAGGTTTTTTACATGTTGATTTATCAGCTGCTAAATTAATTTTATGCGATCAATTAGGAAAAGAATTTGATGTAGTCCACCCTGAAAAAAATCGTCGACTAACGGAACTTATACAAAGGGAACAGCTTTCTAATACAGCTTGTTATGGTAGTTCATTAGGGGATGCGTGGAGGTATTTGTATTTGATAGGAACAAATACAGAGAAATGTATACCCTATCAAAAAAATTATGGAAGGTTTCGACAGGTAAAATATCTCAAAGATTTTACATCTCCTGCGAGTCTTCCTAGTTGTGTTGAAGTTTCGGGAATATTTGGCGATATGTGTAGTAATTTTTCTTATGATATTTCGTCAGGAGAAGAATTAGGTACTCCTGCTCGATTTTATCGTTGTGAACATTTTTATTCAATTGCGGGAATTAAACAAGATGGTGGTTCTGAATATAATATACGTCATAATATATATCTTCTTGGACCCGTATCTAGTGCTATGGTTATTTATCCTGATTTTTACACATTTGATGCAAAAAATAATATATATAAATGGGACGGAAAAGGTCCTGTGGTAGGTGGTCATGCTATAGAAATAGTAGGATGGGGTGAAGAAAAAAATATAAAATACTGGATAATAAAAAATTCTTGGGGGGTTGAATGGGGTGATGAGGGGTATTTTAAGATGGTACGAGGGGAAAATAATTGTGAAATAGAAAGAAATATTTTTACTGGTATACCAGATTTTTTTACCCGGGGAGGATTGCCTAATTTATATGAGTGGGGAGATTCAAAATTTCAATCTCAAATGTCATGGGTAGAAGATGATGTTAGTGCTACAGCGGGAGGTATAGATCCTGAAACAGGGTATACTCGAAGAATTATGGATATATTTCCTGGATTAAATTATACTAGGCCTTTACCACTTAAAAATATTCCTGATTTTAAAACATTTATTGCTGGTAAAGAATCTGCATCATTAAATCAAGTACAATCAGTAAATAAAAATACACAAAATAATAAACTTTTTTCAGTATTTTTGATTGTCCTAATAATTTTATTTTCTTTAGTTATTATTTTTATTATTATCTTATTTATGAGGAAAAATACAGGTATAAAAGTATGAGCATAAAAAAATATATAGAAGCGAAATGTACGTTAGTATTTAATGTAAGCAATATTGCCTATCATCATATGAAAGATAAAATATCGTTTAATGATTTTACTCAAATTCTGGAACAAAGAAGCGGTGGAAATATTAAAGTAACTCGTTGTTATTGGAATAAAGATACAATTTTAGATGTAAAAGAACGGATCTATCCTTCAATGATATATGAAATGAAGATAGACCCGTTCAATATAATAAAAAATAATTATAACAAGTTTGTTGCTGAAGTATTTAAACTTATTCAAAATAAACGTGATGATATAATTCTTCAAAAATTACATGAAGAAATAAAAAAGGGGTTTGAAGAAAAATTAAAAGAACAAGTTTATAGTTCCCTAGATATTACCCTCAAAAGTATAACTTTAACAAAAACTTAATATTTTCTTGTATTTTCTTATATAAAAATATATAAGAAAAAGAAATTTTTAACTCTATCAGACAAGGCATGGATTTATACACTTATTAATCCTCCTGTAGTTGAACCACTATTCCAACTTTGACTGGTTAAAGAAGAGGGTGATATATCACCGTTATCAGTACTGTTGGCCCAGTCTTTAGCCCAAGGAAATGTAGCGGCATTAGTTAATTTTTCTCCATGATTATATATTAATTCCCAGTTAGATCTAACTGGTTTACAAGCGTTAGAACATTTTTCTACAAGAAGGACTTCGTTTATACCACCCCAATCTTGTGAGCCTCCATTGTAAGGATGTCCTGAACATGATAAAATAGAATCTTTAGAAATATAACATTTGGTATGATTTCTTTGAGATTTATTACTTTTATCAGGATTATTACTACCATCATTACTTAATTTTGTTTTGACAGTATTATTACCACCATTTAAAGTAACTTGTTTCTTTTGAGCTAAATAAAGACGGGCGTTATATCCGTCTGAAGAAATATCTTTAAATTGTTTAAAATAAGTGTTGGTACCACTAGCACCCGGGCTAAGATTTCTCCATTGCCCTCTTAATAGATGAATTTTTCCATTATTATGAAGAAAATCGATAATATTTTGAATGCAGTTAGGATCACCATATTGATACCATCTTTTAGAATTAATTACACCATTATTTTTATACTGAATACTAGTTTGTATACTATCACCCCATGCGGAAAGCCCCCCGGTATTTCCTGTGGGACAGTTTAATATACAAGCTTGTAATGTATCATCAAAAGATGAATACATTGAAACATATATACTTTTATTATTCTTGTCTTCCCCGGCATCCTTCCAAAATTTATACATAAGACCTCCTAACCACAGTCCTCCAGGTGCCCACGGTACTCGAGCTGCACAATCATAATTTACACCGTTATCTTTATAACATTTATTACTAGGTATGTTTTGACTATTTGAATCCTTACCAAAACACACACTACCTACATCATTATCTTGTAAAGTATCACAAACTTCGACGCATTTATAACAAGGGCAATCAGTAGTGCATAGATAATCAGTAGATCCTGTAGCCGTTTGACATTTCGAGGACTTTGCAGAATAACAATGAGGTCTGTCGCCGTAAGGTTTATTACCGCAAAATTTATCCTTAGATGTGGGTGAAGTAATTCTTCCACATCTTTGGCACTGTCCGGGGTCTCCTCCAGGAGGACATAATTTATCTCCTGGGTATGCACAATATCCTGACACACAATTTCCATCATCTCCACAATCTGTTGAGCTACTACAAGATTCACCAATTTTATTATCATCAAAATATTCCACAGCAGCTCCACCACAATTTTGAGGCATTGCAGAAGCACTAAGAACTCTCCAAGCTAAAGGAGGGGCGGGATTAGATTTATATACCGGGGTATAAGGATACAAAAATTGCTGTGTATTGCTTACACACGATAATGCAGGCCAAATAGTTTTAAATTTACTATTATTATAAGAACCATCTTGAACGTTACGTTCAAGCATAGATGATTGACTTTCCCATGGAGTTGGGTTAGGATAAGTATTGGTATTTTGACGTAAAGGACCTGGGGGAGGACCAAAACCTATAGATAATGTTGCTCCAAGGTCAGCACTTATATAGGTTTTAGATCCTTGTTGTGTAATAGAATATAGTTCGACAGTTCCTCCATATGGAGGAAATAGTAATTGGTCATTACTATTATCTATTTTATTCTGATTTATTAATTCTAGTAATTTATTAAAAATTGGAGATGCATTACTACCAGGAGATGTAAATGTAGCTGGAGGTGCTAAAGATGCTGGACAAAAAACGCTCATAGTTGTTAACCAATAATAATTCCATATAATATCTGATTGAATAATATCAGAATTTAAGTTTGCTGTTACTACAAAACCAGACTCTTTTTGTCCTGTTGTAAGTCCACTAATACCTGAACTTCCTCCAGTAAAATTCCAAGATCCTTTAAATGTTGAACCTATTTGTTTAGAAGGTAAATAAAAAGTTGTCATATGTCTATGATTGTGAAATGGTGAATTTCGAGATGTTCCTGTCCCAGGATTTAATATAGTAGCAGCTTCATCTAAAATATAAAAATTATTACACTCTTTTAATTTTGAAATAATAGCATTTGTATCTGGACAATATTTATTATTCTGTCCAGGAGAGTATGTAGGACATCCATATGGATACTTATCAGCATATTTTCCATTCTCAACTGTTTTGCAAGGGTCTCTACTATTACCTATACAACCATTCCCACTTGGACTCCAAGATTGACCAGTTTTACTTGATAATAAAGGATACCCGCTTATTTCCCATCTATCTACTACTAATATAACATTTACACCGCTTGTACATTTTTGTTGTAAAGTATTTTGTGTTTGTCCATCCATAGAAATAAAATCTCCACCAATAAGTATAAAATCACCCGATTTACATTGATTTAACGTAGCTGAAAACCATTGTAATATACCATCTAATACAGGAGGAGATGAAATCTGAGCATTATCTGTGAACTGAGTTGGATCATATTCAACTGATACATAATTCAATAAAACACCAGTCGAAGGTATGTCAGAATTTTTATAAATTTGTACAGAATTAAAAGGATTGTTAGTTATAGCATTTTTAAGTTTGGTACTGGAAACATTTAATTGTGTAGGTCCAGGGGTAGGACTAGGTCCAGGGGTAGGACCAGGAGTAGGACCAGGAGTAGGACCAGGAGTAGGACCAGGAGTAGGACCAGGAGTAGGACCAGGAGTAGGACCAGAATGGGGGCTAGGAGTAGTTCCCGGGGTTTTATCTTCTAGAAAAAAGAATCCAATTGATAATCCTACCATACATATACCGGTAATTAATATAATAATTATATCTTTTTTCATTGAGTATTTCCCCAAAATAAATAGTAAAGTTATTATAATAGCAACAGATAATATTACATATATGGATATTAAAATATTCCTATTCATGTTATTATTTTATATTTCTAATTATAAATAAAAGATGATAAAAATAATTATTATTTATACCGGAAAATCTTCTACAGGCAGTACAGCAACGCTAGCCAATTGGATAAAAGAAGGTGCATCCTCTGTATCTAATACAAATGTTATCATAAAAAGAGCAGATGAGGTACAATTAGAAGATATATCTTCTGCTGATGGAATAATTTGTGGTTCCGGAGATTATAATGGAAATCCAGAACCAGATATGATAAATTTTTTTGATAATATTCTTAAAGCTGGATCAGGTAGTCATTTAAATAATCTTAAAACTTTACCGTTTGGAGTTTTTGCTACCAGTGGTGGCTATTCTACGGGAGTTCAAGAAGTACTAAATAGTATGGTTCGCTCTTTAATGACATTTGGTGCTATATTTGTTGGTGGAGGTAATTGGCATGTAAGTCAAGGAATTGCGGGAATGACTTATTTAGATAAAAAAACTAATAAATGGGATTGGGTTGATAAAACAGGTCTTCAAAAATATTTAAAAGAAGATGCTTGTAGTTACGGTCGTAGAATAGCATTAGCTGCTGGATCGGTATCCCCTGGAATGACTAAATTAGATAAACAGAATCCAAATATATGTGTTCATCCTAAACCTAAACCTCAACCTAAACCTCAACCTCATCATAAATCTGATTCATTATCTTCTGATGCAAAAATTAATATTTCCTTGTTAGTTATAGGCCTTATAATTTTAATTTCTTTAGCTGTTATTTGGGGTACTTACGATCTACTTAAGGTTGGAATTATTATATCATGTGTTATAGGAATTTCATGTCTAATTGCATTTGTTTTATCTCATAAAGATGTGAAGAAAAGACGTAATACGGCTCTTACAGGTTTGATATCTACTCTTTTTATAATAATTGTAATTTTTGTTTTATCCGGGTATAAAAATGATATGATGAAATTAGACGGGGCTAAAACATTAGTAGGAGTAAGTTTTATTACACTTTTATCCTTTTTTGGATCAATATTACTAATATCTAAAAGTAAATCAAGTTCTAAACCATCTCATGGTCCTACCCCTAGTCCCCATTCTGGTCCTACCCCTAGTCCCCATCCTCCTCATTATACAGGAATATTAATTCCTCAAGATTTAGATACCACACTTAAGAGTGATGGTATTAAAAAATACTGTCAACAAAATTATCCATTATTATCTAATTATCATAAAGACTTTTGGAAAAGTCTCGATTTCTTTTGGAATCTTTCTTGTGCACGAACAAAAGAAAATTATGAAGCTAATGATCCGCAGTGTTCTGTTACCACTTACGTAGATTGTATGCCTAATTATAAAAAGGATGATTTAAAAGGAGACTGTCAAAGAGCAGGTTGTTGTTATAATAAAAGTAGGTACCACCCTTGGTGCTATCAGCCAAAAAATTATCCCCCTCCATCCCCTGCTCCAGAAAAAGGAGATCTTTATATTCCATACAGCGCGTCCACCTCCTCAGATGGTGATATTGATACAACAAATGCTAATATAATTTTTCGTTATATAGTAAACGCATTTTTAGGTTCTAAAAAGGAAAATAGTAAAAGTTGGTTAACATATACTCCTGATCCATCTAAAGCTAATGGTGAAAAAGCAGGGTTTACATATTCAGAAAATGTAAATGGACCGGGAAAAAATTTGACTCTTTCTATTCCATTATATGATATTACTTTATTACCTCTGTGCAGTTTTGATATTTATGGAAGAGGTTCTGAAATAAATGGTGTAGTAATTAACAGATACCCTGAAGGGCATGAAAGATTTAATACAGAATCATATGCTTTAACTGGAACAGCTAATAGTGTTAAAACTTCATTAGTCATTCCAGGAGTAGATCTAGTTAATATAAGTGAAGGATTTAAAGATAATAGTTTAGTTGAAATACTTCATTGTGACACCCATTCTACAGGACCAATAAGTAGTACTAATTCTATCAATTCATGTGATTTACTAGCTAGTAAATGCCCAGGACATGGGCCTCCTGGAATAGGAAACGGGAAATGGTTATATTATGGACGAGGAAGTGGTATTTGGACTAATTTAGGTAAAACACAAGTATTCAGAAATAAGGTACATTCAGTAATGGGATGTATTAATTTATGGGATGGAAAAGATAAAAGAGATAATAGCCAATATGTAAGTGATGAGTACAAAGGTACTCTTCAGGGTCAATTTAAAGATCATACAGATTTAGCAACTTGGCAAAAATTCGCTAAAGATGAAGATGGTAAAGTTCGACTTGCATTAAAAACCATCTTAACAGGTCCTTGTCTTAGTACTGGGTATAAGAAACCCAGTACTGCTGTCATAAACGGGTTTGGTGATAACCAAGGATCCTGTACTTCATCAGACTTTTTAAACTTAGGGTCATCTAGTTCTTATACAGGTCCATGCACTGTTAGCCCAAAGGTATATTATTGTAAACAACCGGGCCCGAATGATGTTCCTATGTGGTGGTTTCATGACCCTGATAGTCAAACCCAGATGGATTGGGGGGCATTATCTCCTCTAGCTCCTAATACTATGACATCTCAATCAGAAAAATTAGGATGGTTATTGTGGGCGTGTGTAAATGGGTATGACTTTTATAATAATCCTAATAACTATAAGTGGTCTGATCAAATTCAGAAAAAATTTTGTTATACTCAACAACAATCTCATTATGCAAATAATTTACTTTCTAACATGAGTAATAGTGGATATAGCACTGATGATGTTATAATTTCTTATGCTAATTACAATTTGCTGGATTCAGTTCAACTTACTACTAGTTGTATTACAGGAAATCAGGTAGGATTTGAAATTTTAGTATTTACAGGTAGTTATGGTTCTAAAACCAATGATAAAAATTCTAAATGGATATGTGATAAAGTAAATGCAAGTACTCAATGTGTAGGAACTTCGGGCGAAAAGGAAGCATGGATAGATACAGATACTACTACATATTTAAATATTGATCCTACTAATCCAACCGGTAAACAGGTTACATGTTCCGCGGTAAAAAATAATGATAATGGTTATTATCTTAACTGTAATACGGGTAAAGACCAATATGTAAATTATGGAAATCCATATGGATTTCCAATGGTATCTAAAGATAGTATAATATCTTCTTGTAACTAAATTTAATTTTGAAGATTTTGCAACAAAAATTCTTCTTGATTAATAAATGAATAGATCACGAATAAAAAAATATCCTTATTCTAAAGGATTTCTTTTTTATTTAAATAAAAAATCACGTGGTCGAAGAATAACTGGATCATTGGTGCGGAAATATCCAAAAGCTTTTAGTCCTAAATTAAGAAGAAAATATATTTCTAAAAAACCAAAATCTAAATCGCGTAGAAGAAGAGTAAAATTGCGCATGCAAAGTTGTGATAATAATCCTCTGGTAAAAATACCTCAAAAATTAGTTTTTCAAAAAGCTCAAGAAATATTAAAACTTCAAAAAAGACGTTCATCAATAATTAAAAGGGAAATAAAGATCTGTTGGGGGATGAATGAAGGTGATAGAAAAAGTTCTTGTAATACTAAATTAGCTAATATTCTTAAAAGAATTATGAGAAACATTCAAAATATCATGTCATCTGGTTCACAAAATATACAAGACTTAATGAATATTTTATCAACTATCCCCAGAGAGACAAAATTACGTAAATTAATGTCTTACATTGATCTAGGAGTAAGAATTCCGTCATATGGAGATATTGCTCCTATAACAGTATTAATTAATCTTATTGTCTTCGGTGCAACATTGGCTAATGATTGGCAATATTATTTGCTTACTCCAATAGGTCTAAAGTTATTAGCAGGTGTTATTAATGGTGTAAGAAAAGATAGAGAAGAATTTATTGGCTTTCTAATTCATGCCCACATCAATGGTGTTAATTCAACTGATGTATTTAGCTTCATTCCACAATATATAGACATATGTAACCCTGAAGAATATTTAGGATTAGTAATTAATAAGGGGTCGAGACGATTAGTCTACACTCTTATCATAAAAGGTGGAGCTACTAAATTGATATTAGATCAGCTTAAAATTATGCATAATACTCGTTAAATCCATCCTTTCCATCCATTTTGACAACATTGTTTGAATTCTACTACCCCGGGCATAAATACACAGTTAGGATGGCAATTATAATAGACAAGTCTAAATGTATTTAAAATAGCAAAAAATATAACAAAAATTATATAACATCCTAATAATATTGCAACTTCTTCTCTAGATATTCTACGTCTATCATCAAATAAGAAATTAATAAAAAATTTCAATCCGAAAGGGTATAATGCTATAACAAAAGCAGCCATAAAAGAATTGAAAATAATAAGGGATATATTTTGGTAACTGTATTCGTCCATTGAATTTATAATTATAAATTACAGTATTCTGGAAATCAATTTATTTTTCTAAAAATAAATTGAGTAATTTAGAGACTGATGCTACTTATATAAATAAATAAAATGTTAAAAAACTTGACTAATAAATTAAAAACAAAAAAGGCTAAAGAGTGCTTAGAAAAATGTGATATAAAATCTATTAACTATTTGACAATGGAAGGATTTAATTGTTACGCTAAATGTATTTCTTGTTATGATGGAGATACAGTACAAGTAGTAGCACCATTTAGAGATACTAAGAGATTGTTTAAATTTAAATGCCGTCTATTAGGTATAAATACGCCTGAGTTACGTACTAAAGATTTAGAGGAAAAAAAGAAGGGTTATGAGGCAAGGGATTTTCTTCGAAATAAAATTTTAGATAAAATCATATGGGTAGAGTTTAGTAAACCTGACAAATATGGACGAGATTTGTGCCAGCTTTTTGACGATGAAGATAAAAAGATAAACTTTAATCAATTAATGATAGATGAAGGTCTAGCGATGTCTTACGATGGAAAAGGTAAGAAAAATTGGAAATAATAAGGGAAGATTAATTATATTTTTATAAAAATATATATTTTTATAAATTTTATTTTTTATCCTTTTTTGTTGTATAAAAAAGGTGCAAAAGCAGTATAAGTTACCCCGTCAATACCAACTCGATCTTCCCAACCCCATTTAGCTTTTATACATAACTTTTTAACACAATTATTTATTTGTGTCTGAGATTTGCTATAAAATATTTTTTTATTAAATATTTCTCCAGCAGCTTTAAATAAGTCTTCAAAAGAATAAGAACATGTTGACATTTTTAATTTAATTTCGATTTATGTATTATTAACAAAATATCATTTATTATAGAGGTAGTACCAACGATGCGCGTTAGAAGCTATACAAAATCAAAAAGATGAAAATAAAGCCAAAGAAATAAGAGTAAAGTATCTAGAAAAGAAATATTTAAAAAACAATACATACATGCTAATAAAAAATTCAA
>Ga0222718_10001350_pt1 | contig 23739 bp, 27 predicted proteins | sample C33_27DmetaG_FD_165045 | JGI IMG/M metagenome (GOLD analysis project Ga0222718, IMG submission 165045) | Estuarine water microbial communities from San Francisco Bay, California, United States - C33_27D | ecosystem: Environmental > Aquatic > Marine > Unclassified | place: USA: California...
ACTTAGAGCAAGCTCTAAGTTGTATAGTGCTTTATACATCTTACTATTTAAATCTTATGAGGGGATACGATGAGTGCAAATAAACAAATTACTTCTACTGTAACTGATGCTGGAAAACTAGAAATCACCATTACTGAATCTAAGCGTCCAGTCCCAGGTGATGATGAGGTACTAATTCAAGTAGAAGCTAGTCCCATTAACCCATCTGATTTGGGTTTATTGATTGGGCCAGGTGATATCAATACACTAAAGGCTGAAGAGTCCAAAATCATAATGGATGTACCGGAAGCAATTATGGGCGCTATGAAACCAAGGCTTAACAAACCGATGCCAGTGGGTAATGAAGGCTCTGGAGTTGTTATCGAAGCTGGAGCAAATGCACAAGAATTACTAGGCAAGGTTGTAAGCGTTGTTGGGGGTGCAATGTATTCTCAATATAGATGTCTGCCTGCGGCTAGCTGCATGGTCATGAATGAAGGAACTGAGCCTCGAGACTGTGCATCAAGCTTTGTAAATCCTCTCACTGCTCTTGGCATGGTTGAAACAATGAAAATGGAAGGACACACAGCTCTTGTCCATACAGCTGCAGCCTCTAATTTGGGTCAAATGCTTGTAAAAATATGCGTAGATGATGGGGTTCAGCTCGTAAACGTTGTTCGCAAGCAAGAACATGTTGATCTGTTGAAATCTCTGGGTGCAGATTTTGTTTGTGACTCATCTGATGATGACTTTATGGAGCAATTAACATCAGCTATAACTGAAACAAAAGCGACTCTTGCCTTTGATGCCACTGGAGGTGGAGAGTTAGCTGGGAAAATACTGACTTGTATGGAAGTCGCGGCAAGAAAAAATGCGACAGAATATAGCCCATATGGATCTACAGATCATAAACAAGTCTATATATATGGAGCTCTCAATCAGTCAGGGATTACGCTACCTAATAATAGAAGCTTTGGAATGTATTGGGGGATTGGCGGATTTTTATTAACTCCGTTTCTAGGCAAAGTGGGTTTTGAAAAAGTTAGTGCTCTACAGGCTAGAGTTGCAAACGAAATCAAAACTACTTTTGCGAGTAAATATACCCAAGAAGTATCTCTTGAAAAGGTCCTAACTCTTGAATCCTTAATGGTATATGCAAAACAAGCCACAGGAGAAAAATTCTTAATCAATCCGAGCTTGTAATAGACAATATTTGATCCAACAAAAAAGGGAGCTTTTGCTCCCCTTTTTCTATTAATCTCTTTTGATTAGAATTAGATCAATGCTAGCGCCATCATAATCAATGTAACTATAGAACCAAGCCATAATAATGTTCTAACTAAAGCTACTCCAGCAATATAAGCTACGACATGTCCAACTCTTAGGATCAACCACCAAAAAGCCAACCCTGTCACATCAACAGATAATTGCATTGATAGTAAAGCTAATGCCAGAAAAGCTGGAAGACTTTCCTGAAGATTTGTGCTTGCTCTCCTTGCTCTTCCGCCCATGACTGAGACATCATTAGACATTGGCTCATCTCGATTTGAAGCAAACCAAGGAAAATGTTTTAGATTAAATACTGTTGGAATAATCCAAATCTGAACAATAGCAAGCAACAAAGCATAAACAATATAAGTTCCCATATATTTCTCCAAAAATTTATTAAATAAGTCTACAGGATTGTGATAGTACCTTCAAAAAAAATTACACTGCTGCCAGAAATATAAACTCTATCATTTGCCAATCTGCAATTTAATCTACCTCCTCGTTTGGAGAGTTGATGTGCTTCAAGCTCATCTTTATTCAATTGGTTGGCCCAATAAGGGGCCAACATCGTATGTGCTGATCCTGTTACAGGATCCTCTTCAATGCCAGCTTCTGGGTAAAAACATCTTGAAACAAAATCTACCTCATCTCCAGGGGCAGATATTACAAGACCTCTAGCATCTACTTTTTTAAGAAGGGAGAAATTAGGCTGCATGTTTTCGATTTGTTTTTGATTTTTAAGAACTGCTAAATAATCATCTTTGCCCCTAAGTAACATTGATGGTTGAATGCCCAATATTTCAAAAAAGAAAGGGTCTGATTCAATCGCAGCCGGTTGATCGCTGGGAAAATTTAAACAAAGCCCATGCTCAACTTGTGTAATTTTTAAAACTCCACTTTTGGAATTAAGATTAATTTCCTTGCGAGCTAAATCAGGATAGTAATCAAAAAGTATTCGAGCGCTTGCCAAAGTTGCATGGCCGCAAAGATCTACTTCAACAGATGGAGTGAACCACCTTATCGAAATAGGACTTTCATGAATGCTAACAAAAGCTGTTTCAGATAAATTGTTTTCTGCGGCTATTGATTGCATGACCAAATCTTCAAGTGACGATTCTAGGATGACAACTGCAGCAGGATTGCCTGAAAATAATTTATCAGCAAAAGCATCAACTTGATACATTTTCAATTTCATGAAGTTATTTTACCTAATGGAGCTTTCAAGGCTAGAATGAATCAAAAGGATCAACTTGAGCTCAGACAAACTAACAATCAAAACAAAATTAGCATTTGGGGTAGGCGCCACAGGCGAAGGTGCAACTAATTGGATTTTTGCTGGTCTGACTTTCTTTTTTTATAATCAAGTCCTTGGTCTATCTGGTTCACTGACAGGCTTAGCAGTTTTAATTGCGATTATTTTTGATGCTGTTTCTGATCCCATTATGGGATCTATTTCAGATCGATTTATATCTAAGCTGGGACGCAGGCATCCCTTCATGTTTGCTGCGCCTTTCCCTACAGTTATAGCAATCTATCTAATGTTTTTTCCACCAGATGGGTTATCTGAGAATGGTCTCTTTGGTTGGCTAATTTTTTCAACTATCTTACTGCGACTAAGTATTACTTTGTTTGCAGTGCCTCATTTAGCATTAGGAGCCGAGCTATCTGACAATTATTTTGAGCGCAGCCGAGTCATGAGCTACAACAATCTCTTTGGATATATGGGCGTAATTATTATGCATATATTTGTATGGTTTTTAATCTTCCCTTACTTTGCAGGTGAGAAAATTGGGCAACTCTATCAAGAATCCTATACGCCCATAGCAATTTTTAGCATGGTATTAATTTCACTGTGTATTCTCTTATCAGCTTATTTTACTAAAGATAGAATCCCCTATTTAAAGCAACCCTCTAGAAATGAATCTCACATCAAAATTACAGATTTATTTAAAGATATTTATGGCGCTATTACCAATAGAAACTATGCTCGACTGCTTGTTGGTATGTTTTTCCTTTCGATGCTCATCGGCACTCATGAAACATTGGGTATTTACATGGGAACATTTTTTTGGGAATTATCTCCTATACAAATTGGCTGGCTAATCATAAACAACATCATTGGGTATGCCTTTGGATTCATCCTGACAGCAAAACTTCATCAAAGATTTGATAAACCTATTGTGATTGTTGCAACAGTTCTTGGTCTAACTATTTTTTGGTCCGCATCAGCTAATATTGCTCTGTTAGGTTTTGCTCCAGAACGAGGCTCATGGGAATTGGTTCTGATGATCATTTGCTTAGGCTCTTTTGCATCAGCATGCGGCTCTATATTGCATATAAGTGTCATGTCAGCATTAGCAGATATAGCAGATGAACATGAACTCAATACTGGCATTAGACAAGAGGGAGTCTTCTATGCAGCTCGGGCATTCTTTAGCAAAACATCAAACGGAATTGGTCATGTTATAGCTGGAGTGGCGCTTGATTTTATCGCCTTCCCAGAGAATGCTGTGCCTGGAGCAATACCTGAGGATACAATCTTTAATTTGGGACTGGTTGACGGTCCATTTGCAATGATTTGGGGACTAATTGCTGTTTTCTTTTATGCTAAATATAAAATTACCAAAGAATCACATGCTGAAATTAAAGAGCAACTGGCTATAAGAAACTCTTAAAACTTACCCCTTGTAAATCTCATTCTTATTGAATAAACCCTTATCAAAGCCACAAGAGTAAGAACGGTCTGAGTAAAGATAGAAATTAATAGTGTGTTAGTCCAACTCCAATTATCAATGGTGAGCCACAGCAAAAAGGTTTGCAGTGGGAAATTAATAATCATTCCCATCATCACGACAATGACACTTTCTCTAAAGGCAGTTTTTTCAGTTTTATTCATTTCTATCTCAGTTTAAGTAAGTAGTTTGTATTTACATTTTTTCATGGTTTCTATTGATAAAAAAGAGTTGATCATTTTAATCAAGCTCTTCTCCAATAAAGGAATCTGCAATGAGGAAGCAATATCCTTTTGTTCATGTCTTCCTCTGCCATTTACATAATCATTCATTTTAACCAGGGGTAAATCTTGTCTGTTTAATACATCTGCCATGCGTGCGTGAAATTTTTTTTGGTCTGCATGAAAATCTTCAACATTAATAATAATTGAGTTGGGCACTTCTTCTGACATCCTAAAGTAAGAATCATTCTTTTGATTCCACATAGCGATGCAATTCTCATAATCTTCAATAGAAAAATGAACAAAACCCTCTAAAGACAAATCTTTAATTTTTGGATAATGATCATAATATGGTTCTCTGTGCATGGCTTGAATCCATGAATAAGGATTGCGCATACAGAAAATAAATAGGCAGTTCTGAACTTCAAATTTTGACCACTCATCTTTTTTAGGAGCAAGTCTGTGCTTCCATCCTAAGAAATCATAATGCTGAAATTTCAAATTGAAATTTTTACCTGCAAAATAACCTATCGCATTGGTGCCGCTATGTCGCTCACCAAAAACTTTGATTGAATCAATCTTCAAACTTTACAGCCGTTCCATATGCAATAACCTCTGAAGCAGCCGCTGCAATGGTTGAAGTCTCATATCGAAAATTGACGACTGCATCTGCGCCCATTTCTTCGGCATTGGATACCATCCTTTCCATGGCCTGCTTTCTTGCTTGCATCAATAATATTGAATAACTTTTTAGTTCGCCGCCAACTAAATTCTTTAGTGTTGCTAAAATGTCTGTACCCAGATGCCTTGCTCTTACCGTGCTGCCCATAACAATTCCAAGATAAGTATGAATTTGTTTGCCTTCTATCGATGGGGTGCTAGTTACTAACATGGTTTGCTCCAAAAATTTGATATGATTAAGTGAATCATATGAGTAATATAAAACAAGAACTAGTTGAAACAAAATTTGCCATCGGAGCAGTTGTAAAACACCGCTTTCTTGATTTTCGCGGAGTCATATTTGATGTTGATCCAGAATTTAATAATACCGAAGAATGGTATCAGTCCATCCCTGCCTCAATTCGTCCTAGAAAAAACCAACCTTTTTACCATCTCTTTGCAGAAAATGGTCATATCTTTTATGTAGCCTATGTATCGGAGCAAAACCTGCTTGATGACGCCTCAGAAGAATTGCCAAAACATCCAGAAATCAAAAATTTATTTTCTCATTTTGAAGATGGTAGATTTGTACCGCTCTCAAGAGCTGTAAACTAATCTATTCTTCAAAAGCGATTTGTAAAGACGTTGTAAAAACCTCCATTGCCTCTTTTAAGTCTTCCAAACCCAAGAAAGTTGGAGCTAATCTAATATTAGAGTCTTCTGGATCATGAAAGTGCGGATAGGTAGATCCAGCAGGAGTTATCAAAACCCCGGCCTCTTCACACAGCGCTATAACCCTTTTGGCAATGGGTTTTTTGGTGTTGTAAGAAATAAAGTATCCCCCAGTTGGTTTCTTGTAACTGCCTATTTCAGAGTTTAAAGAGTCTAATGCTTTAAAAGCTACTTCAAATTTTGGTTTGACTAAATCTGCATGCTTGCTCATATGATTTAAAACATCAGTCTTATTTTGAAGAAAGCCAAGATGGCGCATCTGATTCACCTTATCTGAGCAAACAATCATAGAGGCTCTTTGTCTAACCAGGAGATTAAAAAGCTTTGTGCCAGCTGCGGCAAAAGATAACCCACCGCCACCAAATGTGACCTTTGAAAAGGAACAAAATATTGCTGTTTGTTCTAGAACATCACACTTCTTAGCTAGCTCCCATGATGGGGTTTGATCAATGGTTGGTCCAAAGTCATGCAATAGGTATGCATGATCTAAGATAAAAAGAAATTCACTTGAATAAGCCTTCCCTGCCTCCATGATCTCTGACATATTTTCATCTGAGTAAATGTCACCTGTTGGATTAGAGTGCCGAGGAACACATATGATTCCTTTTATATTCTCGTGGCCTGCAAGCAATTCTTTAAACTTATCAATATCAATCCCAGATCCGCACAGGGAGACTGGTAACATTTCTATGCCAAAATCATCCAATAGCCTGAAATGTCTATCAAAGCCAGGTACCGGACAAATAAATTTCAAATTTTTTTGCTCTCTCCATGGCGTCTCTAAACCAAAAAGATGATTAGCAAGAATGAGCTGATAGATAAGAAGCAAGCTAGATTGTTCTCCAACCAAAGTATTGTCCACGGGTGCCGATAGTAATTCACTTCCAAGCTTTCTTGCTTCTGGTATTCCCAGCGGATCGCCGTAATTTCGAACATCCACCCCGCTTTGGCTCTCAGCCGGAACTGTCATGCTCAAAAGATCATTTGAAAGATCTAGTTGATCAGAGCCTGGTTTGCCGCGGGTTAAATCAATCTTCAGCTTTTTAGATTTTAAAGCGGCAAATTTAGATTCCAGAGATTCATCCATAGTATCATTGAGTATATAAGTGAATATATTTTATAGGATAAATTTGTAAGTGGCATATATATGGATTCTTTTGATAGTGATAATCCTGTTATTAGGGTTCCTCATTTATCTAAATATCAAGGATGGCTCACAAAGCTCTGATTCTAAAGAATCTCTAAGAGACTTAGATAAAGCTGTAGAAAGACAAGAAGCAACTTTATTTGATCTCACAAAAGATATTCAATCATTTCAAGATCCGCTGAATAAACTCAATAGATACCTTTCGGGAGGGACCTTGGCAGGTAAGTTTGGCGAATGGTCTCTTGAAGCAATTATTAAAGATATATTTCACCCTAATCAATTTATAGCCAATGCAGAAGTCATAACTGGCTCAGGCAAAAGAGTCGAGTTTGCAATTAAGCTTCCAGAAGGTTTGTTGCTGCCTATTGATGCAAAATTTCCATCAGGTCTTTTTGACAATTATCTTCTTGCTGTGGATGCAAAAGATCAGCAATTAGTAAAAAAATCAAAAGATGATATCAAGCGGCATGTTCAAAATGATGCAAAGGATATTAATCTTAAATATATGCAATCAGGGGTAACCATTGAGCTTGGTGTGATGTATATTCCCAGCGAATCACTTATGCAGCTCATCGACTCGATGGCTAATGTAAGAGAGGAGATTTTCAGAGATCACAGGGTGCTGATTATGGGACCCAATTCTCTTGCAGCTTATTTAATAAGTGTGCATATGGGCTTTAGGACTTTAGCTTTAAATGAAAGAGCCAGTGAAATCATGCAAGAATTTGGCAAGCTGAAAAAAGAGTTTTTAAATTTTGGCAGCTCTACAGAAGATCTCCAAAAAAGAGCTGATGCTATGCTGAAGGCTGTTAATGAGCATGCCACTCGAGAAAGGCAGATGGAAAAAGCAATCAAGAATATGGACCAGCTTGATTCCTAATTAATAGTAAAAATGTCTCCACATATTTAGGCCAAATAACATAGCCATAAACCATAAAATTACCTCGGGAATATTAGGGTTGCTGTTATATCCAAAAAAGCCTTTTAAGAATAACCCTACTGACCCTTTGTCATGCAGTGGATGATAAATTGTTTTGCCAGTCTCAACAGACTGAGTTGGCTCCAAGATATCCCAAACACGATAAATATCAGATTTCTGTATCTGCTCTGATTTCACTAAATACTCTTCTGCTTCATGCGTACCATATGCAATCATGCCGGCAGAAAGAAAAACAAGTAATAAAGTGGTGTATTTAAATACGCCGCGTAAATCAATTTTTCTGCCCTGCGTAACAATTAAATAGCCAATTAAGATGGCAAGAGCTGCGCCTGAAATAAATCCAATGTAAGAAAAAGTACCAGTGATTGAAAAGCTCGAGATTAAGAAAATAGCTGTCTCAAAACCCTCTCGTAAAATTGCAAAGAATACGACAAAAAATATGCCCCATGAAGATATCTCCATGGCATTCAGTGCTTGACCCTCTAAGACTTTTTTGTCACTCACATTTTTAGAAAGCCAGAAAATTACATACCAAATCAATAATGCTGTTAAGTATAGAAATATTGCTTCAAATAAAGCCTGGGTGGAGTTATTCCCAAGAGCATTTTTAGCTTGTATGACCATAAACCCAACAGCGATACTTGCTAAGATAGAAGCAAAAACAGCATACCAAAGCTTAGTAAAATGAGCGGCTTGATTGGTTTTTTCAATAAGCAAATAAATTATTCCAACAACCAAAGATGCTTCTAACACCTCTCTAAAAACAATTATAAATTCAGCCATTGTGTTTCCTTATTTTTTAGTTTTAATGAGAATCATTCTCATTTAGGTTAACACAAAGAAATTACAAAGTTAATTAGAAAATTGAGCATTCAAAACTTGATATAATCCTATTAATTAAGAATCCCATGTTGACAAATAATGAATAAAACTCCCCTCAATAAATCTCATATTGAATTAGGGGCAAAAATGGTTAACTTTTCTAATTGGGAGATGCCCATTAGCTATTCATCTCTCATCGAAGAACATAATGCTGTAAGAAATACAGTAGGAATTTTTGATGTCTCTCACATGTCAGTATTTGATTTTGATGGAGACAATCAAGTTGCTTTCTTTGAAAAAATTTTTGCCAATGACATTAAAAAAATCTACAAAGATAACAAGGCAATTTATGGTGCTCTGCTTAATGAAGAAGGTGGTATTTTAGATGACCTCATCATCTATCATGCAAACAATAAGTTTAGACTAGTTTCCAATTGTTCAACCCGAAAGCAAAATAGGCAATGGTTCGAAAAGCATGCTATTGAATTTGGGGTAAAGGTCATAGAAAGATCTGATATGGGCATACTAGCTATTCAAGGCCCTGATGCACTCAATAAAATTTTGGATATTAAAGAGATTGATGCTCAAGTAAATGCGCTTCAATCATTTGGATGCATGTTTGAGGGCGATAAATTGTATGCAAGAACTGGTTATACTGGCGAAGATGGTCTGGAATTAATTGTTCCAACTCAAGATATTAATCACTTGTGGGATCAAGCATTAGAACTGGGATGCACGCCTATTGGTTTGGGAGCTCGTGATACCCTTCGACTTGAGGCAGGTCTAAATTTATATGGTAATGATATGACAATCCATAACCACCCATATGAATCAAATATGGGCTGGACAATTGATATGAGTGATGAAAATCGTGAATTCATTGGCAAAGATGCCCTCCTATCAATTGATCAAAGTAAATCACAAAAAATTGTTGGCATTATTCTTCAAGACAAAGGAGTTCTTAGATCTGGTTATGAGATCACCCACGAACAAGGAAAAGGTGTGGTGTTAAGTGGTTCATATTCTCCCACACTACAGTCTAGTATTGGTCTTGCAAGAGTAGATCAGGGTTATAAAGAAAATGGCAAGGTCATGATAAGAAATAAGTTATTAAATATTGATTTTGTATCGCCTAGATTCATAGGACAAGGTAAAATCTCCTCATGAGTGATATACCCGGCGATTTAAAATTTCTTTCATCTCATGAATGGGCTAGAGTAGAATCAGATGGCACCATTACCATTGGCATCAGTGATCATGCTCAAGACCTCTTAGGTGATATTGTCTTTGTTGAGTTGCCGGAAGTTGGTCAATCCGTGGATGCTGAAAATGATACTGCCATAGTTGAGTCTGTTAAAGCTGCTTCAGATATCTATTCTCCTCTTTCAGGTGAAGTCATAGAGGTAAATTCTCTTTTAGAAGATCAACCAGAAATAATAAATTCTTCTCCATATGAAAATGGATGGTTCTTTAAACTGACTCCCTCTGATCTGGGTGAGTTAGATAATTTACTATCTCCTGAGGATTATAGTGAAGTCTGCGAAGACTAACTCTAAACTAAGGCAGCTTGATGAGTGTAAATGCGCGCTCTTTAAAATAAAAAATAATAATGGAAAATTTTGATAGCTTTGCACTAAGGCATATTGGTTTAAACCAGACAGATATTGATCTTGTGCTAGATCAACTTGGATACAAGGACTTGGAAGAGTTCTCTAAATCTGTGCTGCCTAAAAATATTTTTACTGCAGAAAAGCTTGGTCTTGGTGATGCCATGTCTGAAGAAGAAGCCCTAAAAGCGCTAAGAGAAATATCAAAAGAAAATACTGTGTATCGATCATTCATTGGTCAAGGCTATTATGGAACAGTTACACCTAAGGTTATTTTAAGAAATGTCTTTGAAAACCCTGGATGGTATACCTCCTATACTCCCTATCAAGCTGAGATCTCTCAAGGTAGGTTAGAAGCTCTTATCAATTTTCAAACCATGGTTGGAGATCTCACAGGGTTTGAAATAGCTAATGCGTCACTTCTTGATGAGGCCACTGCAGCAGCGGAATCAATGACTTTGGCTCACAGGGTTGGTAAATCTAAATCCCAAAGATTTTTTATAGATCAAAACTGTTTTCCCCAAACAATCTCTGTGGTGACAGCCAGAGCCAAACCGATTGGTATTGAGGTAACGGTAGGCGACCCAAAGCAATTAAATGATCTAAAAGAAGAAACATATTTTGGAGCTTTGCTTCAATATCCTGGTAATGATGGTGCGGTCAATGATTTCTCTCAAGAAATTGTAAGTATGCATGGGCAAAATGGTCTGGTGATCATGGCAACAGACTTATTGGCTCTAACATTGTTAAAAAGCCCGGGTGAAATGGGCGCTGATATAGCAATAGGAAGCTCACAAAGATTTGGAGTGCCTCTTGGCTTTGGCGGACCGCATGCAGCATTTATGGCTACCAAAGAAAAATATAAAAGATCCTTACCTGGACGATTGGTTGGAGCATCAATCGATGAGGGCGGCAGAACAGCATATAGATTAGCTTTACAAACCAGAGAACAGCACATAAGAAGAGAGAAAGCCACAAGCAACATATGTACTGCCCAAGCGCTCTTAGCGATCATGGCAGGTTTTTATGCTGCATATCATGGCCCGGCCGGATTGAAACAAATCGCTGAGTCTGTTCACTCAAAAGCAACTGCCTTGGCTAAAGGAATTGATGAGCTTGGGTACGATCTCAGGTCTTCTAGTTTTTTTGATACTGTAACTATCCATACCGAATCTGAGACTCAGGAAATTTTTTCAACTGCTCAAGATCAGCTTATGAATCTTAGGATGATGGATACAAATCATATAAGCATCTCATTGGATGAAACAACGACAGACCAAGAGATCGAAAACATAAAAAAACTTTTTAAAGACTTGTCGAAAAAAGCAAAGGGTGTTTCAAGCTTCGAGTTGCCAATCGATATCAGAAGATCATCTGAATATCTTACTCATCCAGTCTTTCACCTGTATCGAACTGAAACAGAAATGCTGAGGTATATCAGAAAACTCTGTGATAAAGACATAGCTCTGGATCGAGCAATGATTCCGTTGGGTTCATGCACTATGAAATTAAATGCTACATCTGAAATGATCCCTGTTGGTTGGGAAGAATTCTCAAACATTCATCCTTATGCTCCTCATGATCAAACAGCTGGTTATCAAATTTTAATAAATGATCTTGAAGCTAAGCTCTCCGAGATAACGGGTTATTCAGCTGTATCTTTGCAACCAAATGCTGGCTCTCAAGGGGAGTATGCTGGTTTATTGGCAATCGATGCATTTCATCGAAGTAATGGCGATCAGCAAAGAAAGATATGTTTAATTCCTGAATCAGCCCATGGAACAAACCCTGCGTCTGCGCAAATGGCTGGCATGAAGGTTGTGCCCATAAGCTGTGATAAGAAAGGAAACATTGATTTAAAGGATCTAGGTGAAAAAGCTTCTAAGCATTCTAATGAGTTGGCTGCCATCATGATTACCTACCCTTCAACACATGGGGTCTTTGAGACAACCGTAACCGAAGTATGCAAGATCATTCATGGTCATGGCGGGAAAGTTTATATTGATGGCGCCAACCTGAATGCAATGGTTGGTTTATGTAAACCAGGTGAGTTTGGAGGCGATGTGTCCCATCTCAATCTACATAAAACATTCTGCATTCCTCATGGTGGCGGTGGACCAGGCGTTGGTCCAATTGGAGTTGTAAAAGATTTAGCACCTCATTTACCATCTGATCCTTTGGCATATGAACCCTTATCAAAGAATGTTGGGCCAGTCTCAGCAACTAATTTCGGAAGTGCTTCTATTCTTCCAATCAGCTGGATGTACATTCAAATGATGGGAGCATCAGGCCTTAGAAAGGCAACACAAATAGCAATTCTGAGTGCAAATTATATTGCACAAAAACTGATCCCTCACTTCAAGATTTTATATACAGGCAAAAATAATTTGATTGCGCATGAATGTATTATTGATATCAGGCCATTAAAAGAGTTATGCGGAGTTGAGGTTGATGATATTGCGAAGCGATTAATAGATTTTGGATTTCATGCGCCAACTATGTCTTTTCCTGTTCCTGGAACTTTAATGATCGAGCCAACTGAAAGTGAATCACTGGTAGAGTTAGATCGATTTATTGAAGCGATGATTACGATTCGTAATGAAATTGATCAGGTTATAGAAGGAGCATACTCTATTGAAGAAAGCCCTTTAAGAAATGCTCCGCATTCTGCTGAAAAAGTAACCAGTGATAACTGGCAACATAAATATTCTCGTTCTGTGGCCGCTTATCCTGTTGATCTAAAGGATAGAAATAAATATTGGCCTCCGATAGGAAGGGTCGATAATGTCTATGGAGACAAGAACCTGATGTGCTCCTGCCCTTCCATGTCAGATTATCAAGAAGAAAATTAAATTAGCGGCAGGTAGATTACTTCCCAGCCTCTTTTATTAGAGATTGATTCAAGCTTTATATCAGGGTTTACAGCCTTTGGAAATTCAACAGCCTCCATCAAAGGTAAGTCATTAATAGAGTCTGAATAAAATGTTACTCCAGAGAAACTATCATATTGATTGGCTTGCATCCAGCTTTCTACTAATTTTAACTTTCCCGCCCCCAGTGCTGATGGCGGGATAAATTCACCCGAACATTTCTCATTTTCAAATTTAACCTTAGTGCCAATAACATTATTAATGTTGAGTCTTTGAGCTATTGGCTTCACAATTAGTTCATTAGTTGCACTGGCAAGCAATATTGTATGACCTTTGTCGTGATGATCATGAATCAATTTAAGCGCAAAAACATTAATCATGGGCTCAATAATTCTTTCTACAAAAGGCAATATTATTTCGTTGATTTCATCTTGCGTCTTGCCAATATAGGGCTTTAAAGCAAAATTCGTGTACTGATTAAAATCTAATTGGCCTTGTTGATAATCTTTAATGAATTCATCATTTTTTAACTTGTCGGTTTTATCAAGCAAACAAATATCTACCAAGTAATTAATCATCGAATAATCTGAATCACCATTTAGAATGGTATTATCTAAGTCGAAAATTGCTAAATCAGGCTTGCTCATAAGGAGTTAATCTAACATGAATGATAAATCTTACAGAAAAAATGTTGGCTTAATTGTGTTAGATCAAAATAACCAGCTATTAATCTGCAGACGAAAAGGTAAAAAAACTTGGCAATTCCCTCAAGGTGGAATTGATGCTGATGAATCTCCTATCCAGGCAGCTTATCGAGAATTATATGAGGAGGTAGGTATTAAGAAAAATCAGGTAAAGGTAATTCAAAAGAGTAAATATTGGTATCGCTATGACCTGCCTGGAAAGTATAAACCATGGCCTAAAAGCTTAAAAAATTTTAAAGGTCAAACCCAAAAATGGTTCATGCTAAAAGCTAATGCTGAACTAGAAATAAATCTTTTGAATGAGGTACCACAGGAATTTGTAGAATATAAATGGTCAGCCTATTGGCATGCTTTAGCCAGCGTTGTTCCTTTTAAACAAGATGTCTACAGAAATGTCCTAAGTGAATTCCTGCCAGCATATATACAATTACATAATGATTGAGATTTTAATTTATCTTTCGCTTGGTGCATTTACAGGGCTGCTTGCTGGTATGTTTGGAATTGGTGGAGGCAGCATATTAGTCCCATCTCTTATTTTTATTTTTTATGGCATGGGTTTTGAGGCCTCTATCATTGTGCTTATGGCGATAGGAACATCGCTGGCAAGCATACTTTTTTCCGCTATCTCCTCTGCCCTTTCGCATCACAACAAAAGTAGTGTGGAATGGTCATTGGTTATGCCATTATCTGTTGGCATGATTGTAGGCGCTGTGATCGGTGCTGGATATGCAGCAACTCTTTCAAATGACAATTTAAAGTGGATTATCACAATTTTCCTTATAGTTATTGGTATAGAAATGATCTCGGGCTTTACACAAACTCTTGCAAAAAAAGATAAAGGGTTTATCTCTCTAGCTAAATTTATTGTTCCAGTGCATGGATCCTGGATAGGATTTTTATCCTCAATCATTGGTATTGGGGGCGGCTCATTTACAACTCCGTTAATGATTGCTGGAGGCTATAATATTCGACAAGGAATCGGAACTGCTGCAGCTTGCGGAGTTCCAATTGCTGCCGCAGGAGCCATTGGATACATGTATTATGGACAAACTGTTGAAGTAAATCTTCCCTCGGGAGCTGTTGGGTATGTTTTTTGGCCGGCTGTTATATCGATTTCATTGGCGAGTATTTTTACAGCCAAACTTGGAGCAAATATTAGTCACTCTATTTCTGAGAAAGCGCTGAAAGTCTCTTTTGGTATATTTCTAATTTTAGTAGGTATTTTGGTAGTAGCAAATTGATCATCGAGTTATCAGATTTTTTTAATAACCCTAGCTTAATTGAAATCGGCTGGATCAGAATTCAATATTACGCTGTGACATGGGTCTTATCAGCTATCTTCATTTTTCAATATCTAAAAAATCATCGAATTATTGGAGAGTTAAAATTAAGCGCCGATCAAGTAAATGATATTGTATTTTTATATGGGTTAATATTTGGTGCCATGCTTGGCGGCAGGTGTGGTTACATGTTTTTTTATGGTTTTGATCAGCTAGCATCAAACCCTCTAAGTTTATTTTTTATATGGGAGGGCGGTTTAAGTTTTCATGGCGGTTTAATGGGCGTGATAGTCAGTCTTTATGTCTACTCCTACCAACATCGAATTTCTTTTCTTAGGCTTGCTGATGCTATTTGTATGGCTATGCCAATTGGACTTGGCTTAGTAAGAATTGGGAACTTTTTAAATGGAGAGCTTTATGGCAGACCCACTGATGGAACCTGGGGTTTTATTTTCCCAACAGATCCCTATGGGTTTACAAGGCACCCATCTCAACTCTATGAAGCATTCAGTGAAGGCTTATTCCTCTTTATTTTGCTTATATTTATTAGCGCCAAAAATAATAAGCATGGGGTTATCAGCGGAAGTTTTTTATTGGCGTATGGGTTAATAAGATTTTTTATTGAATACTTTCGGCAACCTGATTCTCACATGGGTTTTGTTGCATTACAATTAAGCATGGGCCAAGTTCTTAGCATCCCCATGGTTATAATTGGGCTCATACTACTAACAAAATCAATAAGAAGAAATGAAGCAGTATCTTGAGCTTTTAGACTATATTTTGCAACATGGCGAGGATCGTGGAGACAGAACTGGGACTGGTGTTATTTCATCTTTTGGTCATCAAATCCGATTTAATCTTGAAGAAGGCTTTCCTGCAGTTACAACTAAATCTCTTGCATGGAAAGGAATTGTTTCTGAGCTGTTATGGTTTTTAGAAGGCTCTGATGATGAGCGTAGACTGGCAGAGATTCGATTCCAAAAAGATAGATCAGAGCTAATCGATTTAAGTATGTTTTCAACTATTTGGACAGACAATGCAGATAATCAAGGTGTTGAGCTGGGCTATGAAAATACTCCGACAACCAAAAAATTGGGTCCAATTTATGGTGTCCAATGGAGAGATTGGGCAGGAATTGATCAGATTAAAAAGCTGATCAATGATCTAAAATCCAATCCTAATGGACGCAGACACATATTAAGCGCATGGAATGTTGAAAAAATTGATTCTATGGCTCTACCTCCATGCCATGTGATGTCCCAATTTTATGTTTCAATAAATGGTCGACTTTCTTGTCAAATGTATCAAAGAAGTGCAGATATGTTTTTAGGTGTGCCATTTAATATTGCAAGTTATGCTTTGCTTCAATCAATACTAGCTAATATCTTGAACTTAGTCCCCGGCGAATTTGTGCATACATTTGGAGACGCTCACATCTATAAGAACAGTATTGAGCAAGTTAAAGAACAGCTCACCAGAGAACCTAAAAAGCTCCCAAAATTAATTATTCCGAATCTTGACTCAATTGATGCACTCAAGAATTATTCTGTTGACGACTTTGTATTAGAGGGATATGAATCTTATCCTGCTTTAAAAGCTCCAATGGCAATATAAACACATGATTCTTTCTCATTTAGTTGCCTTATCTAATAATTATGTAATAGGCGTAAACAATGATCTTCCCTGGAAGTTAAAAAAAGATCTACAACATTTCAGCGCATACACTCAAAACAAAGCAATTGTTATGGGAAGAAAAACCTATGAATCAATTGGCAGACCCCTACCAAACAGAAAAAATATAGTCATATCATCTTCTTTAATTGCACAAGAAGGTATAGAGATAGTATCTTCACTCAATCAAGGGATTGAAGTTGCGAATCAATGGAACATAGCTAAGAAAAAAAATGAAGAAATCGTCTTAATAGGCGGCGGTTATGTCTTTGAGGAGAGTAAAGACATGGTAAATAAACTTATTTTAACCAGGGTTGACTGTGATATAGCTGGAGACATATTTTATCCAAAAGTCGATTTAAGTCATTGGAAAAAAATTTCGGTTGAATTTTTTAAAAAGGATGATGAAAATGAATACGATTTTTCTATTGAGACTTTTGTAAAAAACTAAGAGCTCTTTTCTTTTGCTTGAGATTGCTGAATAAAATCTCTTCTCAGAGCAAGATTTTTTACTCTCACTTCTTCATTTTCAGCATACTTAATCCATGAATTAGCTGTCTTTTTAATACGCTTATTTTTATCCCTCGCAGCTGCTCTGAATTGCTTTTTTGCTTCCTCAAAATTTTCTGATTCAAAATGAGCTTGCCCTAAAACCAACTGAGCTTGAGATCTACTTTTAACTTTTGGTTTCTTTAATCCTGCTTCAATAGCTCTTATTGAATCTTCGATTCGGTCCTCAAATAAATAAAGGTTGCCTAAAAGAATATAGGTATCTCCATCTTTTGACATCTTTGCTGCTTTCTCAAGAACTGGGATAGCCTTGTCAATTTCCTGAGCCATTCTCCAAGAGTCAGCTAAAAGTTTTAAGTTTTTTTCTGTATCTTTAATTACAGGAACCAATTCTTCCTTATTGGTCTCTTTATTTTTAATAATAACTTTTTTATTCTGCCCTGCTACCAAAACTTGAGCAGCCCAATAAGGATTTTTACTGATTAAAAGCAATTGAGCCAAAGCAAGATATTCACCTTCTTTATCAAGAAGGTCTTTTTCAAATGCGGCCTTCAGAGTAATCATGTAATCTTCTTCTCTGTCCATTTGCTGATATGTAGCAGCTAATTGCATGAAGTATAATTTTTTAGGGTAATAGTTAACCAGGATTTCATATATACCCAATTGTTGTTCTAGGGAATAGGCAACGCTGATAATTTTCTTGTCCTTCAATTCATTAAAACATGCTGCAAGAAGTACATACCAATTTTCTCTTGGACGGTAACCCTCTTCTTCTGCAAGTCTTATGGCCTCTTCCATGGCAGATCTCGAGCGAACAAAATCTTCTTTTTGGAAATATGCTGATGCAAGAAGATAGTATGATTGTGCGGTGACAGTTTCAACTTCGTCCATCCATTGAAGAATAAGTGCAATTCCCTTATCCCAGTTTTCTTTAACAAGATTTAGTTGAGCAAGGGTTAGTAGAGATGAAGTTCTTAACGGGATAGTTGCCTCAGGTTCTTGGAGCAGCTGTTCATAGGCATACATAGCTTGATCATAATCTTCATCACTAAAATAAATGTATCCCCAATAATTCCACATCACAGATCGGTCATAACTTTTTAACTCTGCTCTTATGTTTAGAAGCTCTGTCAAAATTCTTCTAGCTTCCACCCAATCAGGATCATCTTCTTCTTTCTCAATAAACTGACCTTTATTATCAGGATCAGGCAATCTGACAGTTTTCTGTCTCTCAAGCGCCTCAACAACTTTCACTACTTTTTTTGCAGTTTTAGATGTCAGAACTCTTGCTTTCTTATAGGTTTGTTTTTTTTCAGGTTTGTTAGCATTCGAGCTATTTTGTGAAAAAAGATCAATTGAGCTAAATGCAAAAGCTAAAACTAGAGCTAATGAAGTTATATGTCTAAGATGATTTTTCATTAATCTTCCTCGAGAATAAAAGTAAATTTATGAGGAACGTCATCGACTCTCACAGCTTTACCATCAACAATTTTAGGTTTGTATTTAAGTTTAACAGCAGCTCTCGATGCGGCTGAATTAAAGATAGAGCATGGTCTAAATACAGTCTCAGGATTAGTTGGATCTCCACAAGCACCTTCTAAGGGTTGTGGATTTTCTACTGTACCAGTTTCAGTAATTGTGAAACTAACGACTGCATATCCCATGATTCCGCGTTCTTGAGCTCTTCTTGGGTATATGGGCGTCACTTTAAATAATGGTATATATTCGCCATCTCTAAAAAATGAGCCACTTCCTGCAAAATTAGCTTTTGGTTTTGGTAGGCTCACATCGACACCAGCAAGCGGAGCAAGATCTAACTCAGGCTGAGCTATATCTTCCGGTTGTTCTTCAGGTTCATCTGGCTTATCAACATTATCAAAGAGCGTATCGATATCTCTATCAGGCATTATGACATCACCAAGTTTTCTTGAATTATCAGTAGGAATGCTGTTGTCACCTAAATTAATTAAAGCAACCATAAGAAAAAATAGACCAAGCGTTATAAAAGCGGCGAAACCTATACCGGCTAGATATTTATTATAATTAAATGCTTTTAAATAAAATGCTGCAATTGGGCCAAAAACCTTTGAGATAATTTGGTTAAAGGAATTGATACTATTTGCAGCCGTATTCAAATTTTTTCTCTATTTAGGCTCAGATGCAAGTGAGATATTATAAACGCCTGCTTCTCTAGATCCGTCCATAACCTTGATTATGGTATCTGCTTCAGCTTTCTCATCCGCCTGAATTACAACAGAACCTTGAGGATTATCAGCAAGTAACTTCACAACATTTGCTTTAACTTGCCTTGCATCAATTCTTCTTCCATCCATCCATATCTCACCTGAGGCCCCGACTGCAATAAGAATTGCTGCATTCTCCTGTGTTTCGGATGTATTGGATTCTGGTCTATTAATTTCTAATCCCGGTTCTTTAATAAAATTTGCTGTCACAATAAAGAAAATTAGCATAATGAAAACAACATCAAGCATTGGGGTCATGTTAATTTCAGCTTCTTCCTCTTGAACTGCACTTGATATAGCGTTTCTTCTCACAATATTCTCCTGTTAACTTTTTATTGTATCTTTAATTAATATTTCTTCTCTGTTTCTGGCTGAATTCAGATATATAGTAGCAAAAACTCCGGAAAGAGCAGTTGTCATTCCAGCCATTGTTGGAAGTGTGGCCTTAGACACACCACCAGCCATTGATCTTGCATCACCGCCACCTGTAAATGCCATAACTTGGAAGACCTCAATCATTCCGGTTACCGTTCCAAGCAACCCAAACAAAGGAGCCAATGCAACGCAAGTATTTACAAGGGGAAGATATCTGTTTACTTCTGTTTTTGCTTGAGAAATCAGCTTCTCTTTGATTTGCTCAGCCTTCCATGTTGAGTGATCTTCAATAGAATCCCACTCAGCTTTTAATGAGCTCATGTAAATCTGATGGCCAGAATTAAAATACCATATTCTTTCTAAAATAATAGCCCACATAAATGCAGCTAAAATAGCAATTAACCATAAAACACTCCCCCCAGCAGACATAAAATCTCTGAGGGTATTAAATGCTTCAGTAACTGCGTAAAACATTATCTAATTACTTTGAATCAGAGTGCTCTGCAACAATTCCTGTGCTTTGTTCTTCAAGAACATTAATAATTCCTCTTGCAGATGAATTAGCAAAAGAGTGTAGTAGTGTTGTTGGAATTGCAACGACCAGTCCTAGAACAGTTGTAACAAGAGCCTGGGAAATACCTCCAGCCATAATCTTGGGATCTCCTGTACCGAATAAGGTAATCTGCTGGAAGGTTACAATCATACCTGTAACTGTTCCAAGTAATCCTGCAAGAGGCGCAACCACTGATATAATTTTTACAACTGGAATTCCTCTCTCGATGGCGGGTCTTTCTGCCATTATTGCCTCTGCAAGTCGCAGTTCAAGCGTTTCAATATCTTTACCCATGTGTTCTTCGCCAACCGCTAGTACTCTTCCCAAAGGATTAGATTTGTCATGAGTTTTTGATTTAGCCTGTTTAGCAACTGCAACGCCCATGGTATACAAAGTAAATAATTTCCAGAATGCTATGGCTATTCCTATTAAACCTACAAAAATAATGATGTAGCCAACTTCTCTACCTTGGTTAACTCTTTCCATTAAACTAGGGTTTTGGATAAGGTTAGCTAATAAGCTTCCACCAACAGGCCCAGTAGGATCAACTCCAAACTTAACAACTTCACCAACTTCAGCATTAGAAAGTTTTTTTGCTGAGCTAACGTAACGACCTTCAGGTTGTTTGCCTAAGAATGCATATTGGCCTTTGCTTCCAATATATTCTAGATATTTACCATCACATACTGCATTGTAAAGTCCTACTCTAGTTACACTACATTCTATTGATTCACCATCAAGGGTAATAACGTTAGCATTAAAAGAAACAACTTCTGAGCCGGCAACCATCTCTCTTTGAAGCTCATACCATAAACCTTCAAGTTCTCTAATAGTTGGAAGCTCTGTTGCGCTAGACATCTTGGAAGAAAGATTGTTTAAAAATGTTTCTCTTTCTCTACCATATTGAGCAGAGGTTAATGAGTCAGCAAAAAGCGCGCTTGCCTCTCCTGCAGAACTTTGTAAGTGCCCAAAGAGCTCAACCAATGACCCTAGTTCTTTTTTATAGGCAGCTTCCTTTACAACTAAAATAGCATCGTTCTTTTTATATTCTGTTTCAAGCTGGTCAGCAATTTTTTCTTGCCTAGCTAGCTCTCTCTTTTCTGCAGCTAGCTTTGTAGCTTGCTGATTTTTATTAGCCAAAAATTCAGCTTCTCTTTGCGCATTAACGCTTTGTTCGGAGGTTCTGCCTTGCTCAACCAATTGAAGCAAACCTTGAATTGTTGTTGGCTCTCCTTCAGCATTTTCTTGTGCGACAAGAGCAAAAGAGAATACAAATGCAATAGTTATAAAAAGTTTATTTAAATTTTTCATGATGCATCTCCTCTAAAGACAACCGGCAGCATCATAATATCCATAGGAGCAAGTTTTTGCGCCATTCTGATGCCATCTCTGACCTGAACTCTATAGCTGCCTGGAAGCTCTTCCCATGAACCTAATTCATTATCATAATAGCCAGTTTGTCTTTCATCTTTAGTTTGGAAAAACATTCCAAGTCTTCCAACTCTCAATATATTTACAACAACTTCCTGGCCATCTAATACGATAGTTTCATCATATGCATCAAGCTTTCTGCCATATTCTGCTTCAATATTATAGGCTTCGAGGATCTGTCGTACTTGCTCAGAGGCAGTAACCTTTGGATTAGACAAAGAGGCTCTTACAAGATCAAGTCTTTGCTTCCTTTCTTCGATATGAAATGGTGTATCAAGACTGACATACTTCTCAAGACCTTCTAGCATTCTTTGGGCTAAAGGTGGAATCTGTCTTTGCATAACAACAACTTGAACAAGTTGCTCATCATACTTATCCATCAGATCTAGCTGTGCTTGAATCTGAATTCGTTTTTGTGCGTTATATAGCTTTAATCCCTCAACTTGCTTTGAAACTACTTTAAACTCATTAATTAACTTATCAGTAGCTGACTCAGTAGAATCAATTTTTGATTGAGATTGAGCAGAAAGCTCGGTGTTATCTCTTCCAACTTCTAATACTAGTTCCATTTCTGAAGCCGCTACAAAGGTAGTCAGCATAGTAAGAACTACTAGGCTTTTCTTAAACATTTTTTTCTCCCTAGAAAAATGGTTCACTAGTCTAACAGCGTAGTGAAATTATTCAAACTTTTATAATGGTAAGATTGTACCTAATTTTGCACAAAATCGCCTCACAATGTAACAAATAAAATATGGGTAAAATATGGATATATTATTAAGAATTATTAACTAAAGATCCTAGGTATGAGCTTAGGAGTATTATTTTTATATTCTTTGTAATCATCAAGATGGCCCCATTTCTTCAGCCCCCTGTATTCCAACATTCTCACACCACTTACATAAACTAACAATAAGTAAGAAAAGATAGGAGAGAAAATTGCTAGATAGTTCATACCCTCAAATGTTGAAATGCTCATCACAGTAACCCCTGCCCAAAGGGTTATTTCACCAAAATAGTTTGGATGTCTAGATCTAGCCCATAGCCCTTCGTTTATAAATGAATCTTTATTCTCTGGAATTGATCGAAATGCAGTTTTTTGATTGTCTGCTATGACCTCAATCACAAATCCAAAGATAAACATTGCAAGCCCTATGGCGAAGACACTATTTACAACAACGCCGGTTGGATTGGCAATAGCAACTAGAGCCGCTGATGAGCAAATAAAAACCCACATGCCCTGTAAAGTCCAGGTCATAAAGAATTGAGAAAAAGAAGTTTTGATAGTATCAAATCTGCCATCTTTTTTATCTTTATGAACTCTAATAAATAGAAATGAACCCAGTCTAAGGGCCCAAATAATAATTGCTGTACCTATTATAAGGCTGCCAAGATCAAGACTTTGAGAAGTATTGGTTGAATATACAGCAAACGAAATAGCTGTTATGTAGGTAAGACTGCCAGTTAAATCATAAAATTTTTCAGTCTTATATAAAAAGGCTGGTATATATGCAATCCATTGGATGACAAAGATCATGACCAAAAGATGGCCAACTAAATTTACTCCCGATAGCTCAATACTATTAAAAGAGATTGCATCTGCATAAAGCTTTGTAAAAATAAAAACTCCACCGGCAATAGCTAAATTAGTTAAGTGTTTCATCACCCCTCCCATCCACATGTACGTTCAGCATTTTGAATATCTAGCCAATCTTTTAGTGGTTGATAATAATTTAGCATAGATTTGCCACTTAATTCTCTTGTCCCGGTTAGAGCTTCCAATGCGGTTTGCCACTCTTGACTTTGTCCTAGTGCAAGCATGGCTCTTAATTTTTCTCCAGCAAGCTCATTATCATATATTGAGCATTCATGAAGAGGCCCCTCAAATCCCATTTGATTACAAAGAGATTCATGAAATTGATATTGAAGAATTTTTGCTAGGTAATATCTGGTGTATGGAGTATTACCAGGAATATGGTATTTTGCACCAGGATCG
>Ga0222718_10001352_pt1 | contig 23711 bp, 15 predicted proteins | sample C33_27DmetaG_FD_165045 | JGI IMG/M metagenome (GOLD analysis project Ga0222718, IMG submission 165045) | Estuarine water microbial communities from San Francisco Bay, California, United States - C33_27D | ecosystem: Environmental > Aquatic > Marine > Unclassified | place: USA: California...
ACTTCTCAGCCAATACGAGTTCCCAGGCGACGACATTCCAATCGTCAAGGGTTCCGCTCTCAAGGCCCTCGAAGGTGATGCTGATCACAAAGAGGCCATCAAGAAGCTCATGGCTGCGGTCGACGACTACATTCCATTGCCCGAGCGACCAGTGGACCTCGACTTCCTCATGCCTGTTGAGGACGTGTTCTCAATTGAAGGTCGCGGAACGGTTGCCACCGGTCGTATTGAGCGTGGTATCGTGAAGAAGATGGAAGAGGTCGAGATTGTCGGTATTAAGGACACGACCAAGACGACCATCACGGACATTGAAATGTTCCGTAAGCTTCTCGATCAAGGCGAGGCTGGTGACAACGTCGGTCTTCTCCTTCGTGGCACGAAGAAAGAGGACATCGAGCGTGGCCAGGTCATCGCTAAAGTCGGCTCCATCAAGCCGCACACCAAGTTTAAGTCTGAGGTCTACGTCCTCTCGAAGGACGAGGGTGGCCGTCACACGCCATTCTTTAGCAACTACCGCCCACAGTTCTACTTCCGCACGACGGACGTGACTGGAATGATCAAACTCCCTGAGAACGTGGAAATGGTCATGCCTGGTGACAACGTCACGATGGAAGTCGAGTTGATCACCCCGATCGCTATGGACAAGGGCATCCGTTTCGCTATCCGCGAGGGTGGCCGGACCGTGGGTGCTGGTGTGGTGAACGAAATCGTCGAGGGCTAGTCCCTGGATCGTTTCTAAATCAGGTTCAATCATTGCCGACAGAGAGCCGGGAAACCGGCTCTCTGTTTGGCTTTCTTAACGACAGTTTGACAGAGCTACGGCTCTTGGCATCTATTGCGCACACGTCATGTTTGGGAAACTCAGCAAATACATCGGGGAAGTAAAAGTCGAACTCCAGAAGGCCACGTGGCCCTGGGATCCGAAAGAGACTGGCTTTAAAAAGTACCGCCAGCTCGTGGATCACACCGTGGTGGTCGTGATTGCCATTGTCTTACTGGCTGGCTTTGTCGGTTTCCTCGATCTTGTCATGCGTGGCTTTCTCGCTCTCATCCTGCCTGGGGCGTCTGCTTAATTCGCGTCCGCGCCGCTCTTTCCATTCCTCCTTGAAATAACGCCATGGCTATCATTCCCGCTCCCCAGGACCAATGGTATGTCGTTCACGTGCTCTCCGGACAGGAAGGTAAAGTGCGCGACAACATCAATCGCCGTATCGCCTCCGAGGAGATGAGCGATTGCATGTTCGAAGTCCTAGTGCCTACGGAGATGGTCTCTGAGGTTAAAAAGGGCAAGAAGACGTCAAGTAAGCGTAAGTTCTTCCCGGGCTACGTCATCGTGAACATGCACCTCCTAGAGGCCGATGGCAGCTTGAATGACCGCACGTGGTATTTCATTCAGGAGACTACGGGTGTAATCAATTTCGCTGGCAACAAGACTCGTCCGATGCCGATGCGCCCGACGGAGGTCGAGCAGATGCTTGCCCAGATCAAAGAGCGCGAAGAAGATGAGAAGCCCCGTATTACCCACGAGGTGGGTGACACCGTCAAAGTGGCGGATGGTCCCTTCGAGAGCCAAAACGGCATGGTTGAGGAGATCGACCACGATAAAGGCAAGATCATGGTGTCCGTGGATATCTTCGGCCGGAAGACCATCGTCGAGCTTGAGAACTGGCAAGTTGAGACTGCGTAGAAATCGGACGTTGCCTTTCTCGGAAACTGGTTTAGTCCCTTCCTCCCCGCTCTAAAAAACTTTTTAAAACGTACGTCATGGCCAAAGAAATCGTCTCCACCATCAAGCTCCAAATCCCCGCTGGGCAAGCCAATCCCTCGCCTCCTGTGGGTCCTGCTCTTGGTCAGAATGGGGTGAATATCATGGAGTTCTGCAAGGCATTCAACGCGGCCACGCAGAAGCAAGCTGGCGACGTCTTGCCCGTGGTGATTTCCGTTTTTAAAGACAAGTCGTTCACCTTCATCACAAAGTCCCCGCCCGCGGCAGCGCTGATCAAGAAAGCGGCAGGCATTGCCTCCGGCTCTGGCGAGCCCCACAAACAGAAAGTGGGAACCCTGACCAAAGCGCAGCTCATCGATATTGTGAAGGTAAAGATGAAGGACCTCAACGCGCGCGATGAAGAAGCGGCTTGCAAGATCATCGCCGGCACCGCACGCCAAATGGGCGTCGATATCGCTGAGTAATCCTTAGAATTAAATTTCCTGGGTAGGCGTCCTGCCTACACGGACCCCTGAAGAACCAACCAACCACTGCAGGAGAAGCTTCACTGCTTCAATTGAACTGCTTGTTAATATGCCAAAGAAACGCAGCAAACGTTACTTGAAGGCGGCCGAATTGGTCGATCCTGAGAAAGACTACTCCCTCGAGGAGGCCGCTGGGATTATTAAGAAATGCCCGGCTCCTAAGTTTGATCAAACGGTCACCATCTCCTTCAAGATGGGGATCGATCCTCGTCAATCCGACCAAATGGTTCGTGGAACCTGTCCGCTCCCTCACGGAAGTGGTAAGGAGGTCCGCGTCTTGGTCTTCGCCAAAGGCGACGCTGCTGCCGCTGCTGAAAAAGCCGGCGCAGAACTCGTCGGTTACGAAGACATGCTGACCAAGGTCAAAGAGGGCTTCACCGATTTTGATGTGGCCGTGGCCACGCCAGACGCGATGTCCGGAGTGCGGAAGTTGGGCCGGGTTCTCGGACCACGTGGTCTGATGCCGAATCCCAAGACGGGCACGGTCACGGATGACACCGCTGCTGCGGTCAAGGCTGTGAAAGCTGGTCGGGTTGATTTCAAGCTGGACCGCAATGGCAACATTGCTGTTCCCGTAGGGAAAGCGAGTTTCACCGAGACGCAACTGACGGAGAATGCTCTCGCCGTCATCGAGTCAGTGCAGCGCGCTAGGCCAGCGAGTGCCAAGGGCCGCTACATCAATGCGGCGACGATGTCAGGGACGATGAGCCCTGGTATGAGTCTCCAATCCTCCATCTACCACATCGCCTAACCCTTACTTTTTTATTCCGATGCAAGTAGAGAAGAATATCATTATCGACGACCTGATGGAGCGCGTGAATGTGTCTCCGTTCATGCTCGTTACGGATTTCACGGGCCTGACCGTGGGCCAGTTCGAAGAGCTCCGTGTCCGTCTTGAGGGTGTGAGTTCCAAGATCCACGTCACGAAGAACAGCTACATCAAGCGGGTCATCAAGGACGCTGACCTTCCCGAAGGCCTTACTGACTGCCTTACTGGGCAGACGGCGATTGTCACCGGTGAGGAAGATGTTTGTGGCGCTGCGAAGGTGTTAAAGAACTTTGAGAAAGAGTTCGAGCGTCCTTCGGTCAAGATGGGCGTGCTCGACGGCAAGTTGCTGAGTCAGGCAGAAGTACAGCAGATTGCTGATCTTCCGTCTCGCGAACAGCTCCTCGGCCAACTCCTCGGCCTCTTGCAAGCTCCAGCGACCAGCCTCGCTCGCTTGCTCAACGAGCCTGGTGCGCAGATTGCTCGCGCCATGCAGGCCCACGTCGATAAAGGCTAACCTAGCGATCCTCGACCTCATCCAAATCTTTCTTGGGGCAAGTCCTCTTAGGTCCTGCTCCTTTAAATACCCAAACAAACCTAAACGGTTCCTCGTCGGGCTCGCGGCTGCGAGACTCAAATTTCCCAGAGCTCTGGGGAGCGACGATACCAACTAAAATACTATGGCAGACATTGATAAACTCGTAGAAGAACTCAGCGGCATCACTTTGCTCGAAGCAGCTGATCTTGTAAAAGCACTCGAAGACAAGCTCGGCGTGAGCGCAGCGGCTCCTGTGGCTGTGGCCGCAGCTGGTGGTGGCGGCGGTGACGCGGCTCCCGCAGCAGAGAAGACGGAATTTGACGTCATTCTCGCTGAAATCGGTGGCAACAAGATCAGCGTTATTAAAGAAACGCGCGGCTGTGTTGCTGGTCTCGGTCTCGCCGATGCCAAGAAGCTCGTTGAAAGCGCTCCTTGTCCTTTGAAAGAAGGCGTAAGCAAGGAAGAAGCCGAAGAGATCAAGACGAAGATGGAAGCTGCTGGCGCAAAGATCGAGATCAAGTAATCTCGTCTTTCCCCATTTTCTACTTTGTTAAGCAATTCACGTTTAGCCCAGTGCCAGCTCGCCGAGCTGGCCTGTGGCTAAGCGCTTTTACGGGTGGCCCCTCGCCCGTCGCGTGACTTTCTTGGTGATTGTCAAGGTTTTCCTTGCACAATCCAGTTCCTTACCTTGCGTATTGACCTCAGCCCTATCGTCGTCCGAGCCCGTTAGTTTTTAGAAATTTGTCAAGCCCGCGATCCTTCATGGATCGACCGGGCTTTTTCCCGTCTTTAGTCCACCAACGCCCGTTAACCCGTCCAATCCCTCAACCGATCGCCGCAGCCTATGTCAGAGAGAGTACTATTTGGAAAGATCGAGGAACCGATCGAGCCGCCGAATCTCATCGAGATTCAGCTTCAATCTTACGTCGAGTTCCTTCAGCAAGACAAAGCCCCTTCTAAACGAAATGACGGCGGCCTCCAAGCCGTCTTCAAAGAAGTTTTCCCAATCACGAGTTATGACGAGAAGGTCACACTCGACTTCATGAAGTATGAAGTTGGCGAGCCCAAGCTCACCAACCTCGAATCCCAGCGTGATGGCGAGACTTACAGCGCGCCACTCTACGTCTGGTTCAATCTCACAGACGAGACTGGCACAAAGGAAGAGCGCGTCTACATGGGGGAGCTCCCTCTTATGACCAGCCGAGGCACCTTTGTCATCAATGGTGCCGAACGTGTCGTCGTCAGTCAACTGCACCGTTCACCTGGAATCTGTTTCGAGCGTTCCTATCACTTGAACGGCAAGGAACTCCATGCGTTCCGCATCATTCCTGACCGCGGTTCTTGGTTGGAAGTTCAATTCGATACGAATGACCTTCTTTACGTTTACTTGGATCGCCGCCGCCGTCGTCGGAAGTTCCTCGCAACCACGTTCCTGCGGGCTATCGGGTTCAGCACCAACGAGGATATCGTGAAGGAATTCTTCACCATTGAGACACTCAAGCTGAAAGAGGAGATGGATGAGGAAGCGTTGAGTTCGAAGGTGACCTACGCCGACGTGCTCGATGGTGAGATCATCGTTTGTAAAGCTTTTGAGCCGCTCACGATTGGTGTCGTGCGCCAGCTTCTTGCCCTTGGCCAGAAGTCCCTCAAGGTTGTCGATACGAATGAGGATGAGATTCTCATTAAGTCGCTCAAGAAAGATCCGGCGACGAACGAAGAGGAAGCTCTCAAGGACATCTATAAGCGTCTTCGCCCTGGTGATCCGCCAACGGTGGCCAACGCCCGTGCGTTGCTGAAGCGGCTGTTCTTCGATCCCAAGAAATACGACCTTACGAGAGTCGGCCGTTACAAGCTGAACCAGAAGCTGGGCCTCAAGGTGGACGGGAACGAGCGTGTGATGACCTCGCACGATTTCTTAGCAGCTTTGAAATACCTCCTTCAGGTCAAGCAAGGCAACGGTGTCCTCGACGATATCGATCACCTTGGTAGTCGCCGCGTGCGCGCCGTGGGTGAGTTGCTCGCCAACCAGTGTCGTCTGGGCCTCGCTCGTACGGAGCGCTTGGTCAAAGAGCGCATGACCTTGTTCGATGTGAACTTGGAAGGCATGTCGCCTCAGAAGCTTGTCAATCCGAAGGCGCTTAGCGCTGTCGTCCGTGACTTTTTTGGGCGCTCACAGCTCAGCCAGTTCATGGACCAGACGAACCCGCTGTCTGAGCTGACGCACAAGCGTCGTTTGTCAGCGTTGGGGCCAGGTGGTCTCAACCGCGACCGTGCTGGTTTTGAGGTGCGCGACGTGCATCCTTCTCACTACGGCCGAATTTGCCCGATTGAGACCCCTGAGGGTCCTAACATTGGATTGATCAACTCCATGAGCTGCTTTGCGCGGATCAATGAGTTTGGTTTCATCGAGACGCCTTATCGCTGCATCGACAACGGTAAGGTGATCGACAAGATCGAGTATCTCACCGCTGACCAGGAAGAGAATTACTCCATTGCTCAGGCGAACAACCCGATGAAGAAGACGGGTGCTTTCGTCAATTCGACCATCACGGTGCGTTACCGCGGTGAGTTCATGGATATTGATCCGAAGGAATGTAAATACATGGATGTCTCGCCGAAGCAGCTTGTTTCGGTTGCTGCTAGTCTGATTCCATTCCTTGAGCATGACGACGCTAACCGCGCGCTCATGGGATCAAACATGCAACGCCAGGGTGTGCCTTTGCTTACCGCAGATGCGCCTCTCGTCGGCACCGGCATGGAAGCCAAGGCGGCGCGTGATTCACGAGCGGTGGTCGTGGCTGAGTGTGATGGAGTCATTGCTGCTTCCACTGCTGAGCGCGTGGTCGTGTCTAAGGACGGTGAATTGCCAATCTCAGACATTGAGTTCCTCACTCGCCCCGAGCAGTTGAAGAGTGTTCCTAGCAAAGGTCTCTACGTTTACCCATTCCGCAAGTTCATGCGTTCTAACGCTGGCACCTGCATGAACCAGACGCCACTCGTGAAGCGTGGTGATAAGGTCAAGAAGGGTGATGTGTTAGCGGACGGCCCTTGCACCGATCTTGGCGAACTCGCCATCGGTCGTAACGTGCTCGTCGCGTTCATGTCATGGAACGGCTACAACTTTGAGGACGCCATCGCGATCTCAGAACGCGTGGTGAAAGACGATGTCTACACGTCGATCCACATCGGTGAATACGAAGTGGGCGCACGCGATACCAAGCTTGGCCCTGAAGAGATCACTCGCGACATTCCAAATGTCGGTGAAGAAGCGCTCAGCGACCTCGGTCCTGACGGCGTGATTCGCGTCGGTGCTGAAGTGAAGCCTGGCGATATCATGGTCGGTAAGATCACGCCGAAGAGCGAGACGGAGCTGGCTCCTGAGGAGCGCCTTCTGCGCGCGATCTTTGGTGAGAAAGCGGCGGATGTGAAAGACACTTCTCTCCGTGTGCCATCCGGCACGACGGGAATCGTCATGGACGTGCGTGTGTCTTCTCGTAAGGACTTGTCTTCTGAAGAGAAGCTCTCGCCGACTGAGGTGAAGAAGCAGTACAAGACGATCGAAGAAGACTACAAGAAGAAGAAATCTGACCTCACCGATCAGTTGACGGAGAAATTGTCTGATATCTTGTTAGGTGAAAAGATTCCGTTAGACGTGGTCAACGAACAGACGGGTGAAATCATCATCCCAGCGAATCGTAAGATCACCAAGACGCTCCTTCGCAAGCTTGCGGCCGTTTACGACCACATCGAAATCGACCCGAGCCCTATCCGGAACAAGATCGTTGAAATCACGAAGTCGTTTGAGTCCAAGTTCACGGACATCGAGAACGAGCGTGAAACCGCCATGGACCGCATCGAGAGCGGTGATGAAGTCGATCCTGGCATCATTAAACAGGTGAAAGTGTTTATTGCCAAGAAGCGCAAGCTGAGTGTCGGTGACAAGATGGCTGGTCGTCATGGGAACAAAGGGGTGGTCGCCACCGTGGTTCCTGAAGAAGACATGCCATTCCTCGACGATGGAACGCCAGTAGATATCATCTTGAACCCACTCGGGGTGCCTAGCCGAATGAACGTTGGGCAGGTCCTGGAAACCCACCTCGGTGTGGCTGCCAAGGCCCTCGGCATCAAGATCGGCACGCCAGTCTTCGATGGTATCCCTGAGTCCAAGATCGTTGAGTATCTGGAGGAAGCCAAGAAGGTGGACGGCTACTCCTGGATCAACATCAGTGGCAAGTCGACGCTCTATGATGGGCGCACCGGGCGTTCCTATGACCAGGACGTCGTGGTAGGCTACATCTACATGCTGAAGCTCGGTCACCTGGTGGCTGATAAGATTCACGCACGTGCGGTTGGCCCTTACTCGCTCGTCACGCAGCAGCCACTGGGTGGTAAAGCGCAATATGGTGGCCAGCGCTTTGGTGAGATGGAGGTGTGGGCGCTGGAAGCTTATGGCGCTGCATACACCTTGCAGGAACTCCTCACAGTGAAGTCAGACGACGTTCAAGGACGAACTAGAATCTACGAGGCAATTGTTAAAGGTGACAACAACCTCGAAGCCGGCACGCCTGAGTCCTTCAATGTGTTGATCAAAGAATTGCAAAGTCTAGGACTTGACGTGCGCGTTGGTCCGCGCGGCGGACCTCGACCCGATGTTGAAGGCGGCGGCCTAGATTCCCTAACGGCATCGGCCTAATAAAACCTAACCGTTTAACCTAAGCTTTATCTAAGTATGAGTGAATCAGAAACAGCTGTCATGAACGACTACTTCCGCCAACCGGAAGAAGAGAAGGGTTTCGATCAGGTCTCGATCACCGTGGCTGCTCCAGATACGATTCGTAGCTGGAGTCGCGGCGAAGTGCGCAATCCTGAGACGATCAACTACCGAACGTTCAAGCCCGAAAAGGGTGGTCTCTTCTGTGAGCGTATTTTCGGTCCTACCCGGGACTGGGAGTGTGCTTGTGGTAAGTTCAAACGTATCAAACACAAGGGTGTCATTTGTGATCGCTGCGGCGTCGAGGTGACTCTATCTCGTGTGCGTCGTGAGCGCATGGGGCACATTGAATTGGCCGTGCCCGTCACGCACATTTGGTTCTACAAGTGCATGCCTTCGCGTATTGGTCTCATGTTAGATATGAGCGCTCGATTTCTTGAGCGCGTGATCTATTACGAAGACTACATCGTCATCGATCCAGGGAACACGCCTCTTGAGCGTTGCCAGCTCCTTACGGAAACAGAAATCCGTGAAGCAGAAGACGAATACGGAGATTCCTTCACCGCCGGCATGGGGGCTGAGGCAATCAAAGAGCTTCTTTCCCAAGCTAAGCTTGATGAGCTTGTGGTTGAATTGGAAGAGGCCATGGGCGCCACGCGTTCAAAGCAGATTCGGAAGAAGCTCGCCAAGCGATTAAAGCTCGCTCAGGGCTTTGCTGGATCCCATTCGCGGCCAGAGTGGATGGTTCTCGACGTCCTTCCTGTCATTCCTCCAGATCTTCGTCCGTTGGTGCCGCTAGAAGGTGGTCGTTTCGCGACTTCTGACCTGAACGATCTCTATCGTCGTGTCATCAACCGGAACAATCGTCTGCGGAACCTTCTACTGCTGAAGACGCCTGACGTCATTATTCGGAACGAGAAACGCATGCTCCAGGAGGCTGTCGACGCCTTGTTTGATAACGGCCGTCATGGCCGTGCGGTCACGGGTGCTGGCAATCGTCCTCTCAAGTCCATGAGCGACATGCTCAAGGGTAAGGGCGGTCGTTTCCGTCAGAACTTGCTCGGTAAACGTGTCGATTACTCCGGTCGTTCTGTCATCGTCGTCGGACCTGACTTAAAGCTCAGCCAGTGCGGTCTTCCCAAAAAGATGGCGCTCGTGCTCTTCGAGCCCTTCATCATCCGTCGTCTGAAAGAACTCGGCTACGTGCACACCGTGCGCAGTGCGAAGAAGATGATCGAGCGCAAGACACCTGAAGTTTGGGACATCTTGGAAGAAGTCACCGCGGGTCATCCCGTGATGCTCAACCGCGCGCCGACCTTGCACCGTCTGTCCATTCAGGCTTTTGAGCCTGTCTTGATTGAGGGTTCTGCTATTCGTGTTCACCCACTTGTCTGCACGGCTTACAATGCAGACTTCGACGGTGACCAAATGGCTGTGCACGTGCCGCTCTCGGTTGAGGCGCAGATGGAAGCGCGCTTGCTCATGCTCGCGCCTAACAACATCTTCTCGCCGTCTAGTGGCCGCCCGATCACGACGCCTTCACAGGACATCACGCTCGGCTCCTATTACCTCACGCACTCACGCTATCCACAATACGACGCGGATTCAGAGGATGCCTTGAAATTGTCGCTGTTTGGTGACGTCGAGGAACTCGAGTTTGCTGTAGCTGAAGGCGCCATTGCCCTCCATCAGTTTGTTCGCGTTGCCAACCCTGACTTCGGGAAGGAAACCGTTTATGGGGATCCGGAAGCGAAGATTATTGTGACGACGCCAGGACGAGTTCGTTTCAATGAGATTTGGCCTGACGGTCTCGGCTTCTTCAATAAGAATGTCGGCAAAGGGCAGCTCAGTGATGTCATTTGGCGTACGTTCCAGGTCGCTGGTCACGAAGAAACTGTGGAAGCGCTAGACCGTTTGAAGACTCTCGGGTTCCGGGAGGCTTCGCGTTCCGGCATCTCCATTGGAATCACCGATATGGTCATTCCTGATGAGAAGAAGCAGCAGCTCGATCTTGCCTACAAACAGATCGGCGAAGTCGAGAAGCAGTACCGTAAGGGTATCATCACGGATGGTGAGCGTTATAATAAGATCGTCGATATTTGGACCCACGCGGGTGACCAGATCCAGACGGCGCTTTACCGCACCATTGAACACAACGATGGCAAGCTCGAAGCGAATCCGCTCTTCCTCATGGTTGACTCGGGTGCTCGTGGTAACCGTCAGCAGATCAAGCAGCTCTCGGGCATGCGCGGTCTGATGGCCAAGCCTTCTGGTGAGATCATTGAGCGTCCGATCACCTCGAACTTCCGTGAGGGACTAACCGTTCTCGAATACTTCATCTCCACACACGGTGCTCGTAAGGGACTGGCCGATACCGCTTTGAAGACGGCGGACTCCGGTTACCTCACTCGGAAACTCGTCGACGTGGCGCAGGACGTCATCATCACCGAGGAAGATTGCGGCACGGTGAATGGCATCGTCGTCAAATCCATCTACGAAGGTGAACAAGAGGTCGTCGAAATGAAGACACGCGTCTATGGCCGTGTCTCGTGTGAGAAAGTGACCGATCCTATCTCTGGCAAAGTCGCCGTGAAGGTGAATGAGCTCATGGATGAGAAGATGGCTGAACTCGTCACGAAGATTGGCGTTGAGAAGCTGAAGATCCGTTCCGTGCTGACGTGCGAATCCGAGCGTGGTGTTTGTGCGAAGTGTTATGGCCTGAATCTCGCCAACAGTGAGATCGTCAAAGTTGGCGAAGCCGTTGGGATTATCGCAGCACAGAGTATTGGTGAGCCGGGCACGCAGCTGACGATGCGTACATTCCACATCGGTGGTGTCGCCTCGGGCTCTTTCAAACAACCGATCATCAAAGCCAAGCAGAAGGGTATTATCAAATACCAAGAACTGCGCACGGTCCAATCGACTGAAGGTGATTACGTTGTTCTTAACAAGAATGGTAGTGTCTCGATCCGCGATGAGAAGGGCAAGGAACTCGAGTCCTTTGAGTTGGTCTTGGGCACGCGCCTGACCAAGCAGGATGGCGAGGCGATTAAGAAGGATGAGATCCTCGCGACGTGGGACCTCTACAACGTGCCAATTATCACGGAGATGGGTGGAACCATTGAGTTCCGCGACATGATCCCTGGCATCACTATCAAGAAAGAGGTCGATCAAGACTCTGGTGTGGCTGGCATGGTGGTTATCGAGCACAAAGAAGATCTCCATCCTCAGATTGTCGTCCAAGACAAGAAGACGAAGGAAGTCCTCGCGAGTTATTCCATTCCTGCTGGCGCTCACTTGAGTGTGAAAGACAAAGAGAAAGTGTCGCCAGGCACGCAGGTCGCCAAGACGCCTCGAAAGGTCTCTAAGACGAAGGACATCACCGGTGGTCTTCCTCGGGTGGCGGAACTCTTCGAAGCACGGAAGCCGAAAGACTCTGCCGAGATCGCCAAAATCGACGGGATCATTGATCCCATGGCTGGCACCGTTCGCGGCAAGCGTAAGGTCACGATCACCGATCCGGACACGGGCGAGAGTGAGGATCACTTGATCCCCATGAACAAGCACATCCTCCCTTACAAAGGTGACTTTGTGAAGAAGGGCTCGCAGATGACTGAAGGTCCTGTCGTTCCTCACGAAGTTCTTGAGATTTGTGGCCCTCACGAGTTGCAAGAGCACTTGGTCAACGAAGTCCAGGAGGTTTATCGACTCCAGGGTGTGGAGATCAATGACAAGCACATTGAGATCATCACCCGTCAGATGCTTCGCAAGGTGAAGATCACCGACCCTGGCGATACGGAGTTCCTTTGGGATGACCAAGTCGAGCGCACTGAGTTCGAGCGGCTTAACCGCGAGATTGAGGAGCAAGGTGGTAAGCCCGCCGAGGCCACGCCGGTCTTGTTAGGTATCACCAAAGCCAGCTTGGAAACGGATAGCTTCATATCGGCTGCCTCCTTCCAAGACACGACCCGCGTCCTTACTGACGCGGCAACGTTAGGAAAGATTGATATCCTCCGCGGCTTCAAAGAAAACGTCATCATGGGTCACCTCATCCCAGCCGGCACCGGCTTCCACTCCACCCGTGCGATCGGGCTTGAGGAAACGGTTGAAGCCGAGATCGAAGGCCAACAGGGTGCCGAGGAAACCACCGACGCCCTTGTCGAAGGTCTGACCTAAGCCTGACAGATACAGAACTTAAGCATGCAAGAGACGGTCAAGTAATTGACCGTCTCTTTGCGTTTCTGAATTAAATGCTAGTTGTATCTCGCTTGGACTGTTAAGAACTGACGCACTTTAGAGAGTGGAGCCGTGACCACGCAGCGCTGAAACTGCGGCATCTCGGGATCGGGCGTCGTCACGGTGGTTGGTAGGTTGGACCAGTTGTCGGTGACGGCGATGTCGCTACTCTCCTGGATGCAGAGTACGGCCATGTCTGATCGTTCTACGTTGACGACAATCTCACGTTCGGTCGTATTGACGGGTTCGCTGCTCACGAAGGTAATGTCGACAATACAAATCGGAGGACAGAAGTCGTAGCAGAACTGGTCGATGTAAAGATCACGGCCTTCAATCTTCAGGTAGGTGATGAACCCGTCGAGCTTCATGTAATCTTGAACGCCCCTGCTCGTAGGCAAGGTGGTCACTGAGACGGAGACGCCACCGATTGTTGTTCCATCGAGGTCTGATAGGTCGTTCATGATAGTCGTCTCAGATCTGTTGATCTGAATATTGATGCCGCTGGAGTACTGACCAAATCGCAAGCCCACGTCTTGCATGCAGGTGGCATTGGTGATGTGATCGCCGTTGATGGTGATCTTACCATTGGCGACAGTGATGCTGGCACCGCCAATGGTTTGACCATTGAAGGCCGAGAACCCCGTAGACGTGGCTGAACTGCTGTTGATGCTGCGCCACTCCAGCAGCCGGTCTCACGAAAGGAATCTCAACCTGCGATGCGCAGAGAAATTTGAATGATATAGGGAGCTGCGTTCGGCTGTGTAGATCGTCCCTACCGTTTCACCCTCGAAATCTATGCAGTTGAACGGGCACCCGCAGCGGCACAGGTGATCGATTGCAAGTCTAAGACCCGCGATTTGAAAGTCTTCGACCACGCCAGTGATAGCTACCTGCCCGCGGCTAATAGCAGGACGTGCGCAAGTGTGTTATTGATAGTATGTTGCTAGGCCAAGACGAGAGCGATGCCAGCAAGGAGCAGACGGGAGGTGGCGTAGGGCATGTTAGAAAGCTAGCAAGGCTCTGCGACCCCTCTTTGAATTGTCTATGAAAAGAGAGCGCAAAGCTGCGTTCTACTTCTAGGGCAAGGTTACTGGACACCGATCATCGCTTCTTGTAGAAAAAGGTAACCTAATCCTCATTTAGTCATGAAGCTCCTTTCGATCTGCTTTCTCCTTCTGTTGCCCCTGGCCGTGCATGGCCAACTAATCTTCACGGGAGAGGGGAATTGGAGTGATGAAGACCGATGGGATGTCGCCATCCCAGGTGACGGTGACATAGCGGTGATTAATGGCGACGCGGTGATTTCGGAGGATATTGCCTCCCAGAATTCGTTGGCACCAGGTCGGTTTGAAATTGGTACCAGTACCACGGGTAATCTGACCGTGGCTGGTGGAACCTTGAGTGGTGCGCACGGGGGGGGGAGTGGTATCTTCGTAGGCGTTGGTGCGGGAGGCGATGGCACGTTGATCATTGAGGACGGTGCGGCTTTCCGGTCTCAAGGCGGTGGGATGAACGTGCGCATTGGGGACGATGAAGGCGGCGTCGGCTTTGTGTCAGTGGCTGGAGAACTTCTGAACTACAAGTTCTTCGAGTTGCTCAACGGCACGCTTGAAATGCAGCCCACTGGCATCAATGCGAAATTTAATCAAGCCAGTCCGCCGAGTGTGATTGGACCAAACGGAATCTTGTCCTATGTCATCAATGGAGATCAGGTTGGCTCGCTTAAGCGTTCGAATACGAATGGGCTTCAGGTGGACATTGATAATCAAGCCACCCTGAAGATCACGCTGGAGGGCAACTTTGCTGTGGGAGACTCGTGGCTGTTGATGGACTACACGCGATTGGATGGTCAATTTGCGCAAGGCACATCTTTTGTGAATGCGCAGGGTTATGCCTTCGATATCAACTATGGCTCCGGAAGCAGTGATACTCTGACAGTCACGTTAACGTCGCTGGATGCGCGCCCACAGATCGGGGCGTTTGCGTCAAGCCCAGTTGTCATCTCCTCTGGAGACGACGCGACCTTGAGTTGGACAGTGGATAAGTTTTCTAGGATTACGCTTGATCAGGGCGTGGGCGATGTCACGTCACAGACGAAGAATAATGACGGTAGCGTCGTCGTGTCGCCTACTGAGACGACCGACTATCTGATGACCGTCGATTTCAATGGAATCATTGCCACCCAGTCCCTCACGGTAGTGGTGGATTCCGTGCCTCTCGTGCAGAGTTTGACGGCAACTCCTGAACTGGTTGCTCCAGGAGAAGAAGTCACGTTGCGGTGGGACGTTGCCGGTGCTGAAACGGTGAAGATCGAACCTGGCCAAGGGGCGGTCGATTCTGCTGGGCAAGTGGTCGTGAGCCCTACGGAGACGACGTCTTACAAACTGACCGCGACCAATGCGAATGGATCCACGAGCCGGGATCTTTCGGTCACTGTGAATGCGCTTGAAGCGGCGATCATCCATCTCTACGAAGCCGGCGCTGACAATCAAACGGACGGCGCGCTCAAGGACGCGGCTGGAACGAGCAACTGGGACGTGAAGAATGGCGAACTTGCTGAGGTCACGAGCGAGCGGGCGACCATCGTCAAGGCCCACCGAATGGTAGAGTTCAATGCCAATACGGGCTGTGACAATGGAAACGGATATCCTGATGCTAATGTGAGCTACGAGCTGTGGGTCCGTGCCGGTGAATTTGCCTCAGACACAGAGAATCAGATCGTCTTTGAAACGGGTGGTAGTGGGGCTGGCACTGGGGTCCTGATCACCTCGGATAAAGTGCGCTTGATTCATAGCCAAGGTGGGGCTCGCACCATCGATATCGCGGTTTCTCTGCTTCAGATCAATTTCGAGCAAGACTATCTACAGATCATGGTGACCCTGAACAGCACCAGTGGCACGGCAACACTGGCGGTGCGCGGTGCTGGCGGTGGCCAGGGCAGTGTCATGGGATCTGGAGCCATCGGTTCTGCCGTGGGAAGGGCGACGTTGTTTAGTCATAGTAATTTCAACGCTGGCATCGCGGGAGCCTTGGGTGGCTCAGGAGGTATAGAGCCAGAGGGTGCGACCCAGTTTACTGGCGAGATCTCTGTGCTCAAGGTCTATGATCGTGTTCTTGAAACCGCGGAAATTGAGCAGGCTTTCAAGAAACTTGCGGTGGAAGGAGATGATGATGCTGACAATGATGGGCTGTTAGACTTCTGGGAAGTTCGCTTCTTTGGCAATACAAACGCGTCTCCTAATCAGGATACGGACAATGATGGCCTGACGAATCTCGGCGAATTCAATTCCGGCGCATTGCCAAATACCGCGGATAGCGACGAGGATGGGTTGCTTGATGGCGAGGAAGTGAATACCTATAACAGTAATCCCATCGCAATAGATAGTGACGGTGATGGATTGAGCGATGGTCGCGAGGTCAATGAGCTTGGCACGGCGCCCGGTTTGCCGGATACGGATGTCGATGGATTCCGTGACGACGTCGAACTCGCGTTAAAGACGGACCCGACGTCTGCAGGCAGCGCGCCACCGGCAAATGCCATCCTCTTGACGAGAGCCCCGGCTGGGGGTGAAGACTGGAATAGCCCCGACATTTGGGCGGATGGCCAGGCGCCGTCAGCTGACAAGCAGTATGTGATTGTTGGCAGCCTTTCGGCGACGTTGCCTACGCCCGCGACAAATGGCCCTGAGTTCCAAGGCGGCAGCGTCGTCTTGGCTGGTGGTTCGACGTTGAATCTACGTCATGACGGAGTGGCGTCGATCCCGCAACTCATCGTGCGTGATGACGCGAGCATTGTCGTGTCGACTATGGCATCTGGATTGAGCGGTGAGTTGATGTTGGAAGGAGACCTTAGGATCGATCAGCGAGTCGAAGGGGCGATCTTTAATCTTGGGGGCAAGATCTCCGGAATTGGATCGATGCGGCTGCTAACCGATGCGGAAACGTTGAATGAAGCGACTTTGCGACTGACTGGGCTTGGTAGTGATTACCAGGCAGATTGGGCGATAGAAGGTGGCTCTTTGGAGGGCGTGGCGCCGGGCTCTCTTGGAACTGGCAATATTACCATTCGTCAAGGCGGTCTGAGTGCGAGCTACAATGTGAATTTGCCTGCGCATGAGCTTGTCTTCGTTGGCGGTGACTTTGCGCTCGGCTTGGAGAAGGCGTTGGTCGTCAAGCACGTTCGCGCCGTCTCACCTGACGATGAAGCGGAGGAGTTGTTGAGCCTGCCTGATGGTGATTATAGTGCGGATAGGCTGGTGAACGACGTTGGGTTTGCTGAGGATCAGGTGTTTGGAGAAGGGATACTTGCTGTGGTCGGCGACACGGGGGATTCCGATAATGATGGGTTGTTAGATCGCTGGGAAACGGAGACGGTTGGTGATCTCAGTGAAGATGCTGCTGGAGATTCTGATGAAGACGGCCTGACCGCAGCCCAGGAGTTTGCCGCAGGATCGGATCCTTCCAAGGCCGACTCCGACGATGATGGGCTGGCCGATGGTCAAGAAGTGAATGTTGTTGGCAGTGACCCTAACAAGAGTGATACCGATGATGATGGGCTCTCCGACCGAGATGAGGTTGAAGGAGCCACTCCAAGTAGTCCCTTGCTGGCGGACACCGATGGCGATGGGCGTTCTGACCTTGAGGAAGTTACTGGAGATCCCATGAGCGATCCGAGCAAGGCTGATACTGATGGTGATGGCTTCTCGGATAGCTTCGAGGTTGCGCAGGGATCGGATCCCCAAGACGCGACCGATCTCCCCGCAGATCCACTGGGCGAGCCCACGGAGACGTGGACGATCTTGGAGACACTCCCGACATTCGACTCGATTGCGGAAGGTGCTGATCTAAGAGACGCCGCATTCCGAGTCTTCGTCGACTTTGAAGCGAAGCCGGAAGGAGAGCGCGAGCTAATCTTTGAGACCGGCGGTGCGACGATTGGTCATAGCGTGGTGTATGAAGCTCCAAACAATCTCGTTTACCGTGCGAATGGAAATAATGGCCTTTCACTTGCGGTTGTCGAACACACGCTCACTCAAGATCAGCTTGATGCAGGCTCAATCGAAGTCATCTGGTCGTACGATGTCCAGAATACCTCGGGCAGCCAGACGATTGCCCTCTTCCTCGATGGTGTTTCTGTAGGGAGTGTGGACATGGACATTGGAGGCGACTGGTCGGGAACGAATGCTGCTGCCTTCGGTGTGGCCAGCGATTCTCTGGCAGGAGATGGGGCTAACAATGTGCTGACAGCAGTTGATTTCGAGACGGGAACGATCGATGCCGATTCGGGGCTGGCTTTCTTTGCCGACCGTATCTTTGTTGGGGCTGGTGGGCCGGTCGATTCGATCGATCCTAGTATTGAAATATCATCCATTGTCCAAATCGACGGTGGTTTCCGCATCACGTGGACGTCGCCCGCGACTGGTAATGTAGACGTGCAATACGCTCCTGACTTGCGAGCCGACAGTTGGGAAATGATTGCCAGTGGAGTGGCCAATGGCACGGTAGATGACACCGAGGCTGCTCGCGCGAGTGGTGAAGCTGGGTTCTACCGACTTCGTATCACACCCTAACGGATTGGCTTAGATTCAACAACATAGGTGTATGTCAGATAAAGTCGCAATCATTACTGCTGGCGGAAGTGGCATGGGCGCGGGCGCGGCCCGCAAGCTAGCTGCTGAAGGCTATCGCGTTGCAGTCTTGTCGTCGTCAGGCAAAGGTGAGGCTCTGGCCGAGGAGTTGGAGGGGGTTGGTGTGACTGGGTCAAACCAATCGAATGAAGACCTGGAACGCTTGGTCGAATTGGTTGTTGAGAAATGGGGGCGCATTGATGTGCTCGTCAATAGCGCAGGCCATGGCCCTAAGGGACCGGTTTTAGACCTCACGGATGAGGATTGGCATTTGGGAATGGAAGTCTACCTTCTCAATGTCATTCGCCCAACTCGATTGATCACGCCGATCATGCAGGCCCAAGGCTTTGGATCTATCATTAATATCTCGAGCTTTGCTGCCTTTGAACCTGATCCCACGTTTCCAACGTCCGGTGTGTTTCGAGCAGGACTTGCGGCGTATACAAAGCTTTATGCCGACAAGTACGCCTCAGAGAATATCCGAATGAACAATGTGCTGCCTGGATTCATCGACAGCTTGCCCGAGAAAGAGCACTTCCGAGAGCGGATCCCAATGCAGCGCTATGGTACTATCAATGAGATCTCTGATGTCATTGCCTTCCTCGCATCCGAGGGTGCCGGCTACATCACTGGGCAGAATCTCCGGGTTGACGGCGGGATCACGCGATCTGTTTGATCATGGTAGGAGCTGATGGAAACAGAGTCTTTGGTATATTAATTTTGGTTAGTTAGTGTCGTTTCGCTGGACCCGGTCCTGCAACCCTTTAGTCACTCTGGGTTGCTCTAACATTGCAAAGTAGGCGCGATTACTGCAGCCATGTAATCTCGCGGCCCAACATGCTATTCTAACCTTTCAGTTCTGCATTGTGAAGTCATGTGTTCGTTGTCGCCGGAGGATTATGGGTGCTGTTCATGCGTCATGGTTGTGTTCACATCTAGCCGAGAACACAGGTAGACTGTCCAGTGCTCGGCGTGCGGAATGCTAATGGACTGGTGTCAATACACTGGGTGAAGTCGCCGTACGACTATCATGACTCTAACTTTTAATCCCGACGTCCGGTCTCCTACGTAAACAAGCGCTTTGCGATTCTTGAAGCAAGTTGGGCGAAGACCGAAGAGGCGAAGGACTACCTACGTGGACACATCCCCGGCGCGATTCATTGCAACACGGATATGTTTGAGATCAGTTATCCGATGTGGCGGCTCAGAGATTTGCCTGAGTTGCATCAGGCAATTGGTAGATTTGGAATCACCCCAGAAACAACCGTTGTCTATGGAAAGAAGCTCATCGCAGCAGCACGCGTCTGGTGGATTCTTAAGTATGCTGGGGTAGCGGATGTTCGACTCCTTGACGGCGGTGTTGACACGTGGGAAGCGGCAGGCTATCCGGTGGAGAGTAATACAGATTCCACGACCGGAAGCCTGCTCTGGTCGAGCCTGCCCTCATTGGCTAGCCACCACATCGTATGTCCGTAAGCATCATGGCAATCGCTCAGACGTGTTGCTCGCCGACGTACGCAGCTCCGCCGAGTTTTCAGAGCGCGTGAGTGGCTATGACTATCTCGATCGCAAGGAGCGAATTCCTGGAGCGGTCCACTTTGGTGATACCGACGAAGGCTCGCATCTCTATAGTAGGAGACGTGATGTTGCGTTGCGCCTGCCCGCTGAGATTCTGGCCATGCGGAAGGAAAGGGGAATCGTCTCCACGAAATACCCCTCTCAGTTCGATCGCGAGGTGATCTTCCATTGCGGCGGCGGCTGGCGATCCAGTGTGTCGTTCTATTGCGCCTGGCTGATGGGCTATGAGAACATATTCCGATGGCAGGAGTGGCTGGAGAACCGCTTACGTGCCGGATCCATAGGCTAAGCGTGGATGGCGGCAGGACAGCAAGGACAACCCCATTCTCATCGAGGAAGAGACCGTGTCGCTACTTGTTGATTGGCGACATGTTGCTCGTTCGACCCGACAAGGCTGCCTTTCTCTCTCGGTCAATCCTGTCATTGATTCTTCTCTCTGAAATTCCCCTGATAGTCGAACCCAGGCCCACGACCAATGCCCAAAGGAACGCAGCGATGATCATCAATGTCCACACGACCTCTCCGTGGGGTGCAAAGAAGCCGACAACGATAAGCGTGGAGACAAGCAATGTCACCGCGATGATGGTGGTGGCTCGCCTGATTTCGCGACGAATTTGGCTGAGCTCTGCGAGGTGCTCTTGTGAGGGCGATTGTTCCTGATCCATAATCTTTTGCCGTTGACCACGGGGCTAGGCGCTTGCGGGCTGTGGGACGATGAGCATCTCGACCTCATCGGGCGGTTCTTCGATAAACTGATATAGATCGTTCCAAGGTTCGATATCCAAGTCTTCGAAGTAGAGCGTCTCGGCAGAGGCGTTGCCGAATCGTTGACTAGTATCTTCGACCAGCTCCCCATCTTGCACAACCCATTTGGACTGGGGGTCGGAACCTTCAAAAAGCGAGACACTTGCGGAGCCCGCGTCAAAGTCTGATTGGAATAGTCCGATCAATCTCCCTTTCGCGAGGAGACCAGAGAATGGCTCTGAATCCACCACCAAGCCGGGATACAGCGCAAAGACGAAGTCGTTCTGGTGCCCAATTGCGTAGAGAGTGTCGATGGACTCGTCTCCTTGGACAAGGTCTCCCATCTCCCGTGTGTCGCTATAATTGGTGTTGAGCCCGAGTTTCGCTGCAAAGTCCCCGAGAGAGATGCCTTTGGCAGCGACGATGGAGTAAGATCTATTCATCTGCGAATCGATTAAATATGCTCTGAGAAGCAGGCCAACAGCAAGCCTCGAATAAGAAAGCTAGTGTTTAAGTTAGAAATCTTGTGATTCGAACTCGTGGGCAACGTCTTACGGATTTAGTTCCACGAACAGAATCACTTCGCGAGGAACCCACTTTAGCCTATTGTCCGCGTCTACCACGATGGCGTCCGATTCAACAATCGCCAGAGTTCCCACGATTGTGGTCGAGACTCCATTGATGGAACCCGCCGTGGGCGAAATTGGCAAGTTGGCTGCAGTGCCTGAGGCATCTCGACGGAATTGCACGCGAACGGTTTTGCCAATCCACTGGGAGATTTCTTGGCTGTTGGACGGCCCCTAGCTGTGCGTAGTTTCCAATGGCTTGTCGCATCCGAATAGAAAGATCAGAACACCTGACCTGCCTTCGAAATTAGCCTATGGAATGGGGTGAGGCAGAAAATCTGAGGGAGCGCTAAAAACGATACCGATTCCCGGAATTGCAACGTGGTATCCGATTCTGGTAAGGTGGCTGACATGCCACAACTTCAGCTGCCCATCTTCCATGAAGGCACTCACTTGATCACCTCTAATATTGGCTATCAGCGTGAGAACGGGCAGATCACCTACCTCAATGGGATGATGCCAGTATTCACCCACGAAGTGGATGACACCGCATCTTTTCAGATGATTGTCAGCCAGTTCTACGTCAACGGCATCGCCAAACAAGCCGAAATCGTCGATGCCTTTGGCATCAAACCACTCGCTCTCAAGCGTTGGGTTAAGAAATACCGAGAAGGTGGTCCAAAAGCTTTCTACATCGAAAGACGAGGCCGACCACGGTCTAAAAAAAGGGGCCCAGCCATCAAGGCCAACTAGGCGAAAGAATGCTCCTTCCAATGCTAGCACACCTCCTTTAGCCAGTAATAAGAGTGATCGCAGCCGCGAAGATGCCACCGCTCCTCTGGGAGTGGCAACCACCGATCCCGGCATGCGTGTCCTCGCTGCCGTCGGCAAGATCAATCAGGCGCCAAGCACTTTCCATCCCTGTGAAGATGTCAGTTTCGGCGGCGTCTTGTTAGCCCTGCCCGCCTTATTGTCCTGCGGTTTGCTCAGACACGGCTCACGCTTCTTCACGTTACCTGCGGGATATTATAGCCAGACACACATCTTTATGACCATGGCTTTCATGGCCTTGTGTCGCATCAAATCCATCGAACAACTCGGCTACACCGCTCCAGGTGAGTGGGGCAAACTATTGGGATTAGATCGATGTCCCGCCGTCAAAACCCTACGAGCAAAGATCAAGGACCTCACGGCGGGAGAAAGTGATGCTTGGGCCGCGCAACTCTGTGAGGATTGGATGCAAGAAGATCCTGCCAACCTTGGCGTCCTCTACGTCGACGGCCACACCCGTGTCTATCATGGCAAACAAACCAAACTCCCCCGACACTACGTGGCTCGTCAGCGGCTTTGCATGCGAGCCACCACCGACTACTGGGTCAATGGATTCGATGGCATGCCCTTCTTCAAAATCAATCGAGCGGTCGACCCCGGGATGATCCAAGTCCTTGAAGAAGAGATCATTCCCACCCTCGAAACCCAAATCCCGAACCAACCCACCGAAGCCGAACTCAAATCAGACCGCTACCGCACGCGCTTTCGATTAGTCTTTGATCGCGAAGGCTACAGCCCAGGGCTCTTCAAACGGATGAATGCCAAACACATCGCCTGCCAAACCTACCACAAATTCCCGGGCGACGACTGGCCAGAAGAAGAGTTCGACAACGTTCCCGTGAAACTGATAGACGGAAGCGAAGCCGATATGGCACTGGCCGAACGCGGGACCTTGTTAGGCAGCAAAGCTGATGAACAACTCTGGGTCAGAGAGATTCGCAAACGGACCAAGAGCGGACGGCAAATCGCGATCATCAGCACCGAATGGCAAGCCAGCCGAGCAGAGATCGCAGGTCCTCAATTCGGTCGATGGTATCAGGAAAACTTCTTCAAGTATGGACGGCAACACTTTAACCTAGATCGACTTATCGATTATCAGCTGGAACCAATTGATGGTTCAACACGCGTGGTCAACCCCGCCTGGAGACAGCTCGATGGGCAAATCCGGAGCCGAGCCGCCAAGCAAGCGCGGCGCAAAGCGAAACTCCACGATCTCACGCTCAAAGGCCAACTTACGAGCAAGCGAGCCGAACACTACATGGAGAAAGCGGAAGAGCTTCGAGCCGAGATCGAAGAAGAAGCAGCCGAAATCGACCAACTCAAGAGCCAACGTCGGGAGTTAGGCAAACACATCGAGATCGGAGACCTGCCGGAAGAAGATCAGTTCATGAAGCTGGCAACCCGAAGCAAGCACTTCATCGATACACTCAAAATCATCGCCTACCGAGCGGAGACAGCCATGGCCCGCCTAGTGCGGGAGCATCTCGGCAAGCACCACGAAGACGAAGCCCGGGCGTATGTGCGCGATCTCTACACAAGCGAAGCCAACCTCAAACCCGACCGAGAGGCGGGAACGCTGACCGTGGAACTACACAGCCTGGCAACGCCCAAAGCCAACGAAATCCTCAGACACCTATGCGCAGAACTCAATGCAACCAAGACCACCTACCCTGACACCAATCTTACGGTCATCTTCAAATCGGTATCCGAATAAACTCTGCCCAGGTCCGGTGTTCTGAAGATACTGAACACGAGGAGGGAGTGATGAGTAAGCATGGCGGGGTCGTGAAAAGTGTTCAGGTTGAAGCTTGGCAAACGAATGGTGTTGGAGCACGACGAGTTTTGAATTTTCGTGACGTGTTGT